>ENA-OZHH01000034-OZHH01000034.1-human-gut-metagenome-genome-assembly--contig:-NODE-34-length-76865-cov-11.631064_pt1 | contig 76865 bp, 67 predicted proteins | sample MGYA00244045_ERZ653684 | MGnify/ENA primary metagenome ERZ653684 (study PRJEB26926, sample SAMN06165264) | human gut metagenome | biome: ENVO:00009003; feature: ENVO:2100002; material: ENVO:00002003... | reverse complement strand
CGGTAAAGCTTCATGGCAGTTCTATCTGGAACTTCATCGGAACTTTTTTCAAAAATATCTTTAACGGGTGCAGGGATTATGTTAACATGGTTCCTGACAAAATCACTTTGGCTGCCAGCCAATGTTAAATTCAAAACTAATTAATTAACAAAACTCGGTTTAGGGCACTGAAAAGTGCCCTTTCGAAGGGGGATGCCCTAAATTGAGTGCTTACTTATGAAATAATATCCTTTGAAATGTATCTTTAATATTGTTGTCTATAGTCTTTTTTATTACTGTTTTTTTCTTTCGTCTATCTCATTGTCAAAAGTATCATAAAGTTCTTTGCTTCTATATTCTTTAAGCAGATGCGTAAGAATTTGAATGGTGGAGATTTTGTATATTATAAATTCCGTTCAATGAAAGTGAACGATGTAGCTGACAGCAAACAGGCTATGCTAATGGTCCTTGTAAAACAAAATTTGGGAATTTACTTCTTCGTTCTAATATTAATAAACTTCCCTAGTTTATCAATGTGTTTAAAGGTAGTATGTTAATAGTAGGTTCCCGTCCACATATGTTAGCTCATATGGAAGCTTATGTCCGTCTGATTGATAAGTATATGGTGTGTTATTTTATAAAATTCGGGGTTATCAGCTGAGCTTAGACGCACTGTTTCCGTATGAAACGAAAGAATTGTCTTAGATGAGGAATGTATAAAGGGTGATATCTGGTATGGATCATTGGACAATATTGCTTGACTTATATATCATCTATAAGATTGTTGCGCATGTGATTGTGGGGGAGAAGAATGCGTATTAAGATAACAAACTAGACGGTTTTAATATGATATCTAATTACAAACAAGATAATGGAAGAATCGCAAAGAATACATTATTATTGTATATGCGTACTATTCTTGTGATGTTTGTATCGCTTTTTACCAGTCGTGTTGTTCTTTCTGTACTAGGGGTTGATGATTATGGCATTTATAACATTGTAGGTGGTGTCGTTGCTATGTTTACTGTTGTGTCAGGAGCATTATCCGCTGCAATTAGTCGTTTTATAACTTTTGAATTAGGACGTAATGATATAGATAAATTGAAGAGGATCTTTTCTACTAGTATGAATATACAAATAGGAATATCATTACTTATTCTTTTTTTAGGAGAAACGATTGGAGTTTGGTTTCTTAATTATAAAATGAATATTCCCGTAGAACGGTTAGATGCAGCAAATTGGGTATTACAATGTTCTTTGATAACCTTTATAATCAATCTTATTAGTGTGCCATATAATGCTGCAATTATTGCTCATGAAAAAATGTCTGCTTTTGCATATATCAGCATTTTAGAAGCGGTACTGAAACTCTTAATAGTTTATTTGCTTTATATTTCTATGTGGGATAAGTTGATTGTTTATTCAAGTCTTCTTGTTTGTGTTGCAATTATTATCCGTATGATATATGGAGTATATTGTAGTCGTTGTTTTGTTGAAACCCGCTACCAATTGGTTTATGATCGTGGCTTAATAAAAAATATGACATCATTTGCAGGGTGGGGATTTTTTACCAATGCTGCCTATATGTTCAATACGCAAGGAATAAACATTCTTATTAATATGTTCTTTGGTGTTGGGGTGAATGCAGCTTGTGGTATCACTATGCAAGTGGAAGCTGCTCTAATGAAATTTGTCAATGATTTTACTACGGCCTTGAATCCTCAAATAACGAAATCGTATGCAACGAAGGATTTTGATACCATGAATAAATTGGTGATACGTGGAGCGAAATTTTCCTATTTTTTATTGTTTATTTTGTCTCTACCTATTTTGGTGGAAACAGATTATATACTTGGGCTTTGGTTAGAGGAGGTACCCGAACACACAGTAGCTTTTGTCCGGCTTGCCATTATTGGAACGATGATTGAACGTTTAGGCTATACAGGGTATACGGCTTGTATGGCTACAGGAACAATTCGTCGTTATGTACTTTGGGTAACATCTGTCGGGTGTCTTGTTTTTCCGATAACATGGTTAACATTTAAATTGTGTGCACCAGTGGAAACTGCATATTTAGTGTTTGCTTGTGTCTATATAGGTGTTGATAGTGTTCGTTTATGGATTATGAAAGGATTGCTGAATTTTCCTGTGGGAGAGTTTGTCCGAGAGGTTGTTGGGCGGATAATTATTGTTTCGTTTATTGCTACTATTTTTCCTGTTGTTATTATATTTCTTTTTGAACAATCTTTTTATCGATTAGTAATATCAGTTATTGTAAGTGTTTTGGCTGCATTTACTAGTATCTATATTTGGGGGTTTACCACTAATGAACGTATTAAAATAACAAATAAAATAGCTTCTATAATTAAAGATAAATTGCATCTATAGTATTTTCATAGGTGCATAGAAAATATATTAATATGAATAAAATGAAAACTTTTGGTATTATCAGCTACAATAAATATGCAAATTTTACGAATTACGGTTCGGCTTTGCAATCTTGGGCTCTAAATACAGTGATAAATAAGGTTGGTGAATCAATAGGATGCCGTGCCATGTTTGTAGATTATTGTCCGGATATATTAGCAAAATTGGATCCGTTGAATCCTTTTAAAAATATGTGGGATCAAGATATGGAAGCTCGTAAACGTGTAGAATTTAGTATGTTGGCTATTCGTGAGAATTACGAAAAGTTTATGATGTTTTATGATAAGCGCTTTTTTCATACTAAGGAAAAATATACATCGCAAAATTTCAATACAATTTGTGAACGTGAAAATATTGATGGCTTTGTTTGTGGGAGTGATACTATTTTCTGTTATAAAGAATTTGGTTTTGACGATGGTTATTTTGCAAATTATGATGTAATGCGTGAAGGTTACAGTGTAGCTTATGCTGCTAGTTTCGGTGATACAGATTTTGATAAAATAGATAAGAAGGTTCTTAAAGCCAAATTACGTAATTTTCGTTATCTTGCTTTGCGGGAAAGTCAGTTTCTTGATTTTGCTCGTGAAGCTACAGGAGTAGCAGTTGAGCAGGTTATTGATCCAACATTGCTGTTAACAGCAGATGATTATGATACTATCCTAGCCTCTCGTCAAATAGATGAACCTTATGTGTTGCTTTACTCACGTCGTTATAATCCTATAATGGCAGCTTATGCAGATCGTTTGTCAAAAAAACTAGGTGTAAAAGTTGTTGATATTAGTCTTTGTAGTAGTAATCCAAAAGGTCATGTAATGCGTTATGACGCAGGTGTAGAAGAGTTTCTTTCATTGGTAAAATATGCAGAATGTATAGTGACGAATTCTTATCATGGAATGCTTTTTAGCATTATTTACAAACGTCCATTTTATATTTTTTCACGCGAGCAATGTGATACTAAGAATATGCAGGTTTTACAGATGCTTGATTTGAATGATCGTTCTATGATTACTGGGAAAGAATTATTAAATAATGTTATTGATTATGATGAAGTACATAAAATAATAGGTTTCAGACGAGAACAATCGTTAGGTGTACTTATAGATGAATTGAAAGGATTGGAGAATGATAGGGAGAATAAAAAGAATAGTTAAAGGAGTTCTTCGTCAGTTTGCTCCTGTTGTAAAAGTTGAAGTAACGTCTTTGTCGCCAAACCAATTATTGAAAGGGCGTAGTGCGTTAATTACTGGTGGGACAAGTGGTATTGGCTTTCAAATAGCGCGTTCTTTTTTATACGCAGGTGCCCGTGTAATAATAACTGGACGTAACCAAAAGAGAGTAGATGAAGCATGCCAAAAGTTGTTACAAGAATGTGAAGATTGGAAAGATAATATACATGGTATAGAAATGGATGTTACAAAAATTAATCAGTTGGAACAAAGCTTTCAAGATATGATAAAAAGTGTGGGAGGAATTGATATTCTTGTGAATAATGCAGGATTGGAGGGGGGGAATATCAATTCTTGTACAGAGGGGGAGTTTGATGCTATTATAAATACTAATATGAAAGGGGTGTTTTTCTTGTCTCGTGTCGCTGCGAGATATATGTTAAAACAGGGTATTAAAGGAAATATCTTAAATGTTTGTTCATCAAGTAGCCTGCGACCTGCGAATTCAGCTTATACAATGTCTAAATGGGCAGTCCGTAGTTTAACAGAAGGGCTTGCACGAATGCTTATACCTTATGATATTGTAGTAAATGGAATTGCGCCAGGTCCTACTGCAACTCCTATGTTGATGAAAGATGGTGTTATTGATGATTTAAATCTTCCGAATAACTTAACAGGTCGTTATGCTCTTCCTGAAGAAATAGCTAATATGGCAGTGGTATTAGTGAGTGGTATGTGCCGTATGGTTGTAGGCGATATCTTGTATATGACAGGTGGTTCGGGGGTGATTTATCATGAAGATTTATGTTATCATTTTGAATAAGTAAAAACAATAAGAATATGGAAACAATAAATATGAGTAATTTTTTACTCATTTCACTGCTAAAGCAGTATGGTATAAAGAAACTAGTATTATCTTCTGGAACTCGTAATATTCCTTTTGTGACAGCTGTAGAAACAGATGATTATTTTGAATGTTTTTCAGTTGTTGATGAACGTAATGCTGCATTTTTCGGACTGGGGTTATGTCAGCAATTAAATGAGCCTGTCGCTATTGCTTGTACAAGTGGAACGGCTGTAAGCAATTATTTGACAGGTGTAACTGAAGCTTATTATAGCCATGCTCCGCTGTTGGTAATAACTTGTGACCGTAGTCCTTATACATTACACCAACTTGAAACGCAAAAGATTGACCAGTTGGCTGTTTTTACAGGTGTCGTAAAAAAGTCTGTATCATTGCCTGTTATTAAAGATGCTGATGATATATGGTATTGTCAGCGTTTATTGAATGAAGCATTTATTAGTTTAAAACAACATCAGTCTGGTCCTGTTCACATAAATATACATTTAGTAGGTGATACTAATGCGCTATGGAATGAAAGTGCTAAAAAGCTAAGAAATGTTCAAGCACGTAAAATAAATTATGTTTCAGTTGATGATACAGAAATGTGGCAACGAATGGCTAAAATTCTGAGTGGTAAGAAACGTATAATAATTGTGATGGGGCAAGATTGCAGTGGCGATGAAAACCTCCATCAAGCTTTGATACAGTACTGTAGTTATACACAGGTTCCTATTTTACTTGATAATCTTAGTAATTTTCGTTGTTCTCAAATGGTTTGGGCCGAACCTGTCATTAAGGCACTCAATGCGAATAGTATAGAGGAGATGCTTCCTGAAGTTGTTATTACTTTTGGCAATAATTTTCAAGAACGTATTAAGGATTTGTTAAAAGCTCATCAGGGCAAATTCGAGCATTGGTCAATAGATCAAGAAGGTGTAGTTCGTGATGTGTTTAAGAGTCAGACTGCTCTGTTTGAATGTAAGCCTGCGTATTTTTTTAATTATTTTACGAAGAATGTGATTCCAACTGATGGTACATATTGCCATCGTTGGCAAGAACTGGCAGGTGCCATTAAGCTTCCGGAGATGCCTTTCACAAATTTCTATACTATAAAAGAGTTTTCACGAGTAATTCCTAAAGATAGTATCTTGCATTTGAGTATTTTGAATGCTACGCGATTGATGCAATTTTTTGAAATTGATCCGTCAATAAAAGTATATAGTAATGTAAATTCTTTCGGAATTGATGGTTGTTTGCCTACTTTTATAGGGCAGTCAGTGGCAACAAATAAAATGTCTTTTCTTGTGATTGGCGATTTAAGTTTTTTCTATGCAATGAATGCAATAGCTATCAAACATAGAAAGAATAATATACGCATTATGTTGATAAATAATGGTGGTGGGGCAGAATTCCATATTGTTCCTTCTAGCAATGCTATTCCAACGATTGACAAACATATTGGTGCTGCCCACGATCACAAGGCGCGAGGTTGGGCTGAATCAATGGATTATAAATATCTCAGCGCAGACGACAAAGAATCATTTGCAGTGGCGTTAAGTGAGTTTATTCGTACTGACCATGATTGCCCTGTTTTATTGGAAATTTTTACAAATATGAAGACTGATGGAGAATTTTGTTTATCAGTATACCGTGAAGCTGAGAAGTGTATAAATCCTCTTTTATCAAAATAGAAATATATCATATATGCTTAATTTTACAGTTGGCCCAGTGATGTTCGGTGAAACAGTTAGGGGCATAGGTGCTGAACAGGTACCTTATTTCAGAACTCCGGAATTTTCCGAGATAATGCTTGAAAATGAACGATTAGTGAAATTATTTATCAAAGCAGAGAAAGATGCTCGTGTAGTGTTTATAACAGGTTCTGGTACATCATCAATGGAAGCAACCGTAATGGATGTACTTTCTCCTGACGATAAAGTCTTGGTTATAGATGGTGGTTCATTTGGGCATCGTTTTGTACAAATGCTTGAACTGCATCATATTCCTTATTCTATTATTAAAATGGAGTTTGGCCATAACATTACAAGAGAGCAGCTTATTGAATTTGAAGGAAAGGGATACACTGCATTTTTAGTTAATATTGATGAAACATCTACGGGAGTTCTTTATGATAAAAAATTAATCAGTGATTTTTGTCGTCGTAATAATATGCTCTTTGTAGTGGATGCTATTAGTTCCTTTTTAGCGGATGATTTTGATATGGCAGACTTGGGAGTCGATGTGGTAATTGCGGGATCGCAGAAAGCATTGGCTTGTCCTCCAGGCATATCACTGATAGTTCTATCAAAGCGGGCACAGAAGCGTGTAGAGAAACATCCTATGAAATGTATGTATTTGAGTTTGAAAGAAGCTTTGAAAAATGGTGAACGAGGGCAGACTCCATGGACGCCTGCAGTGGGTATACTTCGGCAAATAAATGCACGATTACGTGAGATTGAGAGTGCTGGCGGTGTAGAAAATGAAACAAGTAAGATAGCTGCAATTGCGGCTGATTTTCGTAAACGCATTCAGGATATGCCTTTTGAGATAGTTTCGGAGTCTCTTAGCAATTGTGTAACACCATTACATCCTACTACGGCCTCTGCCTACGATATATTTACTGTTTTGAAAGATGAATATAATATTTGGGTCTGCCCCAATGGTGGTGAACTACAAGATAAAGTATTTCGTGTGGGGCATATAGGGGCTTTGACTATTGAGGATAATATAAAGTTAGTAGATGCATTAAAAGATATGCAGAAACGTGGAATGATTTAAGTAATCCGAATGTATGATAAAGGTTATAACATATGGAACATATGATTTGTTGCATTATGGGCATATAAGGCTTTTAAAGCGTGCTAAAGCACTTGGAGATTATCTCATAGTGGGGGTAACTGCTGATAGCTTTGATGTGGCTCGTGGAAAAATTAATGTGCGGCAAACATTGATGGAGCGTATAGAAGCTGTTAAAGCTACTGGATTGGCTGATGAAATTGTCATTGAGGAGTATGAAGGTCAAAAGATTGATGACATTCGGCGTTTTGGTGTGGATATATTTGCAATAGGTAGTGATTGGAAAGGACATTTTGAATATCTCAAAGAGTTTTGTAAAGTTGTTTATCTTGATCGTACCCAAGGTATATCAAGTTCTGAACTTCGGGCAGAGAAAAGAGAACTACGCATTGGTCTTGTGGGAGAATCAGGTATTCTTAATAAATTTGAGAAAGAAAGCGGCTTTGTTAATGGCGTTAAAATTGTAGGTGTTTGTACTCAAGCTGAATCTGAACTTTCTGAATGTTTAAGGAATTTGCCAGTAAAAACTAATAGCTTAGAGATTCTTTTGGAGAATGTAGATGCTATTTATATTGTTTCAGTTCCATTGAAACATTATGAACAAATCAAAAAGGCTTTACAGAAAGGCAAACACGTGCTATGTGAATCCCCAATTGCAATAAATACTGATAACTTGAAAGAGTTGAGAATATTAGCAGAGGAGAATAAATGTATACTGATGGACTCTATAAAGACTGCCTTTTCAACAGCTTATTATAGAATGCTTTTGTTAGCAAAAAGTGGTGTAATAGGTAGAATTGTTTCTGTGGATTCTGTTTGTACCAGTCTTTCTGATTTAGAACTGAAAAAAGAGAAAGAACTGTCCAATACATGGAATAGTATTTGTGCATGGGGGCCAACTGCTATGTTGCCTATATATCAATTATTAGGCACTAGTTATCGTTCAAAAAATATAATATCCCATTTTGATGAAGAATTAGAGAACTTTGATTTGTTTACAAAGATTACCTATGTCTATTCGGATGCAGTAGCCTCATTGAAAGTAGGTAAAGGAGCTAAAAGTGAGGGAGAACTTATTATTAGTGGTACAAAAGGATATATTTATGTTCCCGCTCCTTGGTGGAAAACAGATTATTTTGAAGTTCGATTTGAAAATCCTGTAAATAATAAGCGGTATTTTTATCAGTTAGATGGCGAAGGAATTCGATATGAAATTTTATCTTTTGTGAAAAGTATTGAAACGCTGACTGGTAACTCGTATATAGATGATGGAATATCAGAGGCTATAGTTCAAACAATAGCTGATTTTTATAGTCATAATGATGTAATAACGATTTAGGGATATGATTCAAAAAACGATAATGATTCAAGGAAAGCCTTTTGTTTATAACGATGAACTTTCTGATATACAATATGATAAGATGGAGGCTATAACAGAAGAACAGGCTCGTAAACTTCTTCTTAAAACAAAGGAACTTTTTGACGAAGTTGGCCTTGAGTTTTATCTTAATGTGGGGACTTTGCTGGGAGCAGTACGAGACCACGGATTGATTAAAGGTGATGAAGATGTAGATGTATTTATTGATGATGAAGATAAATTGTTTAATAATCTTCCTTTTTTTCAAGATAATGGACTATATCTCTGTCGTATGGTGAGGAAACGATTGTATTCATTCAGAGTTGGAGACAATTCATTTATTGATGTTTATATATTAGGTCCTTTGGGCTTTTCTATTTGGACTCCATGGTGCTATAGGCTTTGCACTTGCGTGACCCCCAAGAGGTTTTTTAAAGAATATCAAGATATTGATTTTTTAGGGGTACAGTGTAAGTGTGTGAAAAATCCAGAGAAAATTCTTGAGTTCTGGTATGGGAAAAATTGGCGTACTCCAGTTCGTGGTCATAAATTTTATTATGAAGTTCCTTCTGCTTATTATTGGCATAGTTTTAAAAGATATTTTAAGAGTGTAGTAAAAATCTGCATTGGTTGGAGATATTGGAAACATTTAGTGAGAGAAAAGGCGTAGGAAATGAATGCTTTCCTTTCGTTGAATTTATGTATTTGTAGATGCACAGTTTTTAAAGCATTATATGTGATGATGTGTGATAGGAACATTAAGAGGAGATATATAATATGAATAAAAAAATATCGATAATTATAGCAACTTACAATGCTGAGAATACTGTCAAACGCTGTATTGACAGTATTGCATGTCAGAAGTCAGACGAAATAGAATTGCTAGTTATCGACGGTGATTCTAAGGATAGAACAGTGGACATTTTAAAATCTTATGGCAGTATAATTGATATTCTTAAATCAGAGCCTGATAAAGGATTGTATGATGCTTGGAATAAAGCTTTACGATTGGCTACTGGTGAATGGATCATGTTTTTGGGGGCAGATGATTATCTTTATCCGGATGCAATGAGCTTTTATTTGAATTTTCTACAAGAAAAAGAAAATACGAATGCTATTGATCTTATCTGTGCGCAATGTTTATTTGTGGATGAAAAAGGGAAAACTTTGAAGATTTGGGGTCTTCCTTATCAATGGGAGCGATTCATTGATAGAATGGAAATCTCTCATGGATCTACATTGCATAATTGTAGATTATTTCAAGAAATAGGTGAGTTTAATATTCATTTTAGGATTAGTGCAGATTATGAGTTTCTTCTTCGTAAAAAGATGAATGCAGTTTTTCTTGAACGAAAAATATTGGTGATGCAGGTGGGAGGAATGAGTGATTCTTTCAAAGGTGCTTGGGAAACATTTCGTGTAAAACGTTACCATCATCGGACGTCTTGGAGTAGAGATTTTTGCTTTTTTATCAGAGGTGTGGGCGGATATTGGAAAAGACGGTTATGGTATTGGGCAAAATGTAAAATGAATTGAACGGATAATGAGTGTAAAACAAGATAGTCGGCTACTGGTAAAAGCCTTTTTCTTTTTGGCCATAGTAGATACTATAAACGGATTTTTTCTTAATAAAGGGATTGCATCTCCTATTGGTATTATTTTTAAGGCGTTTATCTTGTTGGTTGCTTGTAAAATGTTGTCTTCATTGCCTAAATTTAAAGGGCTGTTATTTTTTACTTGTATTTATATTCCATTTTTTTTAACGATTATCATTCTGAATACAGATTCTCAAATAGGTGTAACCATCACCCATTTGCTGAAATTCGTAAATGTTGTTTTTATATATTATGCAGCGGTTGTGATATTCAAATCGGAAAATATATCGGAAAAGAAAATACATACGATATTCTATCTTAATTCGATAGTGCTTTTATTGAATATCTATGTGGGATTATTGGGAATCGGATATTATGCCTATGAAAATAATCTGGGGTGTAAGGGATTTATATACGCTCATAATGAAATGTCTGGAATGCAAGCTGTCTTGTTTGGCGTATCTTATTATTTTATTTATGATAGATATGCGTCAAAGAAAATGCTTCTTTTGCTAGTTAATTGTTTTCTTCTGGTAGCAGCCTTGTTAGTGGCGACGAAAGCAGGAATTCTTCTTGTTTTGCTTTGTTTGATTCTTGTTCCATGGGTACACATGAAGAATGGAATTCTTTATTCTTTTCTGAGAATGTCAAAAAAGAAATTGATCATTTTATTTTCTATTATATGTCTGATCTCCTATTATGGTTATGTTTTACTGGATTATAGCGGGGCGATCGGACGCTGGACCTATTTTTTTGATAAGAATGGTGTAAATGCTATCTATTCTTCACGTGATATTTTTTGGGAAGAGGAGAAAACGGAGTGGGAAGAAGGAAATCTAGGAGTGAAGTTGTTTGGAATGGGAGGATCTAGAACTGTAGAGATGGATCAGGCGGATACATTGCTTAATTATGGAATTGTGGGAATAATAATTGTTTATTCATTTTACTTTTTGCTTACTGTGAAGGCTTTCAGGAAAAGAAAGATAAATCCATATGCCTATTTTGTTTTCGGAATGGATGTTTTCATACTTGCAGCATCTTGTTTTGCTGGTCATCTTCTGTTTTCTGGTCTGATGGGAATCCCCTTTGCGTTGATGAATGCATTAATATATAAGAAGCAATGAAAATTTTATTGATTTCAAATATGTATCCTTCTGAAAAGGATAAAACATATGGGACATTTGTAAAGATGTTTAAGGAAGGTATAGAGCATAATATGAATGATATCGTTTTTGATTGTTGTTTTATTCGAGGACGTTCTAATAGCTTCGTAGTTAAACTATATAAGTATATTGTTTTCTATTTTAGTATCATTTATAAAACGCTTTTTACAAAATATGATTTTATTTATAATCATCAGATAACACATTCAGCACCTGTATTACGAATATGCCGATATCTTCGTAATTTTAAATTAGTGATGAATATCCATGGTGGGGACATCATCACAATTGATAGAACGTCTGAGCGGCTATTAAATATTGCAATACCACTGCTCGTTGATTCTAATTTGATAGTCGTTCCGTCAGAATATTTTAAAAATGTGGTATTGAATAAGATTCCGGGAATTACTTCCGAACAATTGTTTGTAAGTGCTTCCGGGGGGGTGAATAGAAATGTATTTGTCTATGGGGATGATTACAAAGCTTTGACAGGTACAATTGTTTACGTTTCAAGGATAGATACAGGAAAAGGATGGGATGTTCTCATAGATGCTGTTTCGGAATTGAAATCGAAGAGGAAAATAATAGGGAAAAGAGTTTTGTTTGTTGGATATGGAACGCAGACCGAACTGTTAGAGAAAAAAATAAAGGAACTTAACCTTTTGGAATATTGTAGCTATCTTGGTCCTAAAACTCATCAAGAATTAAATGAATTATATCATCAGGCTGATGTTATGATATTTCCAACGATGCTTTATGAAAGTTTGGGACTTGTCGGATTAGAAGCTATGGCTTGTGGATGTCCTGTAATTGGTTCTAATATAGGTTGTTTACCTGAATATGTTAAAGATGGAGTAACAGGTTTTTTATTTGAATCAGGGAATAGCCATGAGTTAGCAGATAAAATTATTAATTTCTATGAATTATCTATAAGTCAAAGAGAAAAAATGCAATTAGAAGCAATAAAGATGGCTCAGAGATATGACTCTGATCAAATTTCACAGGTATTGGTAAGCAAATTGAAAGAAGTATAAGATATTGAAATTACTGATTTTAAAGAGCTATTACAAATCTCTCATTTAAATAAAACTGTTTTTTATGAATAAAGTAATGTTGGTTTTCGGCATACGTCCGGAAGCTATAAAAATGGCACCCTTAGTCAAGGAGTTTCAGTTATATACTGATGAATTTAAAACTATAGTATGTGTAAAGGGGAATTTAAAAATGCTCTCCGAATAGTAACAAAAAAGAGGAAGAATGTTGAATTATAAAATTGTGTGAAAATATGAAAACTGTTTTACTTCAATGTAAATTCTTTTTAGTAGCTTACTTGAATTTTTCATATATGTTTTTTCCTAATCCTTTGCGTAACTATTATTTGCGATTGTTTGGAATAAAAATAGATAAAGGAAGTTGTATTCATCGTTGCTGCAATTTTTTTCATGTTGGCAAATTTACGATGGGACAGAATTCTGTGGTAAATTTCGGATGTTATTTAGATAATAGGCGAGGTATTGTTATAGGGAATAATGTTGGTATTGCTCATAATGTAAAAATATATACTTTGGGACATAACATTGATAGTCCGCTATTTGAAACTAAAGGTTCTCCTGTAGTGATAGAAGATGGAGTTTTTATTTTCTCTAATGCAATGATTATGCCTGGAGTTACATTGCATCGCAATTGTATTGTATTACCGGGTAGTGTTGTAACAAGGGATGTGGTAGAAAATTCTATAGTTGGAGGAAATCCGGCAAAAATGTTGAGATGGCGGACTACAACAGATTTTCCTAGTCAATCCTATAATTATTGGTTTGCTCTTTAGAATATAAGTATACATAAATTATCTTTGAAAGTTTTAGAATGGATAATGTGGTAGTGTTTGATTTAATACTATATTTTACGAATGGTGTTGGTACATAGATAAGTTTAATAGAGTATATATAAATAGCATGCAATGTAAAAAATAAGTTAGAATGATAATTGTTTTTTATATCTTGGCTATATTACTTGATTTAATTTTAAAGAAAGATGAAGATTGTGTAGGATTAAAAGATAAATAATAAATGAAAACTAAAATAAAGATTCACATTTTGAATCTTGATATCCTCTCTCTCACCCAAAAAGAGCTATTAGAGCAAATGGCCGAAGGTGTACTCTATACCCCCAACCTCGACCACCTAATAAAACTCCAGTATGACAGAGAATTTTACGACATCTACCAGCAAGCGGAATGGATAGTATGCGATAGCCAGATCCTTTATCTTGCATCAAAACTGTTAAAGCGATCCTTACCGATGGCTATTCCGGGAAGCAGTTTCTTTACGGCATTCTATAACTATCATGCCAATAATCCTAATTGTAAAATTTTTCTGTTAGGAGCAGCTGAAGGAGTTGCTAAAAAGGCGATGGAGAATATAAACAGGAGAGTAGGGAGGCAAATAGTGGTCGGCGCTCATTCACCCTCTTACGGTTTCGAGAAGAACGAACAGGAGTGTGAAGAATTGATACATATTGTCAATGAAAGTGGAGCTACTGTATTGTTGGTTGGTGCTGGTGCACCCAAGCAAGAAAAGTGGATAGCAAAATACCGTAGCCGTATGTCCGGTGTGAAATTATTTATGGCTCTTGGCGCTACCATAGACTTCGAAGCCGGCAACATAAAGCGTGCTCCCAGAATATTCCAAATCTTGGCGATGGAATGGTTCTATCGCTTCCTGAAAGAACCCAAGCGACTATTCAGGCGCTATTTTATAGATGATATTCAGTTCTTTTATTATTTTGCCAAACAATTATTGGGGCTTTACAAAGATCCTTTTGCATAGTTTCCATAAACTATGTAAGGAAACAATGGGTAGGAGCAGAATGAAAGACACCAGCCAGACCATCCCATTCAATACTAATAACATTATTGCTTGCAAACGTTTCATGGAAGCAAAGATAGATGGAATTCTCATAATAATGTGTAGAAAAATACGATTAATTTTAGTATGCCTTATTGCGATTAGTTCGTTACAGAGTCAGGCACAGGCACTATACGGTACAACGGGACTTCTTCATGCCCCCACTGCCGAGATGCAAAAAGACAAGACATTTATGGCGGGAGGGAATGTGTTACATCTTGTTCCGTTGCAGTATATCAGTAGTAATGAGATAAAATACACATTCAATTATTATTTGAACATAACCATCTTTCCTTGGCTTGAAGTGGGGTATACTTGTACCATCAATTATGCAAATCATGGCTCCACTTATTTTCCGGAACAGTCTTGGGGAAAGTACACCAATCAGGACCGTGCCTTCAATGCTCGCCTGCGGTTGTGGAAAGAAGGCTGGTGGAAGCCTTGGACTCCGCAGATAGTCCTTGGCTTGGACGATCCCACTTCGCATGAAGCATACGGTGGTGGGGCCATCAAGTTCGATGAGGACGGTATGCAGAACAATCATTTTACACGATATTATCTGGCGGCAACCAAGCATTTCAGTTTCGCCGGGGTAGGGACGCTGGGTGTTCACGCTGCATACGTGGATTACCGTGCCTGCTGGTTCCCTCATTACAGAAGGCCTGCCGCGGGGGTGAATTTCAAATTCAACCTATTGCCGGAAGACAACCTGGCAGTGAAAGCTTTGAACGGCTTGGATCTGATGGCCGAATATGACGCCCGCACAGTGAACATCGGGGCGCACTACCAGCTTTGGAAAGACCACATCAACCTGATTGCCGAACTGAACAACGGGAAATACTTCTCCGGTGGCATTTACTTCAAAATCCATATGAAATGATAAAAAGATTATCCGATTAGGATCTCTGGAATAGATTTTACTCTACAACATTTTGAACATCGGATGTAAGGGAGATATTGTTGCAAGATTTATCGAGCCATATTTCATAGGCGTTAATCAATGAGAAACATTTTGGATATTATCATTATAAATTCTATATTCGCATAGAATTTATAACCGATATAATTATGGAAACTACAGTATTCAACCCCATACAGAGGCATTTGTTGGAAATGTTTTCTTACGATAAATCTCAGGAAGGTCTGGAAGAATTGAAAGAGGTGCTCTTTCAATATTATTCCAAACGGATGAATACAAAGTTGGATGAACTTTGGGATAAGGGAATTCTTGACCAGAAAAAGTTGGATGAAATAGCTGAAATGGATATCCATTCATTAAAATAACGTCAATGGCTAAGTTGGTTCTTGATACGAATTGTCTTATTCAAAGCATTCCTCAAAGGAGTCGTTACCATGTCTTGTGGCAATCCTTTGTGGACGGAAAGAACAAGCTCTGTGTATCCAATGAAATATTGGAGGAATATATAGAAATTCTGCAAAGACTTACCGACAATGAAACGGCGGAATATGTGGTGAAAACCATATTGAACAGTCCGTTTGTTGAATTGATAACTCCATTCTATCACTTTAATCTGATTACAGTCGATCCTGATGACAATAAGTTTGTGGATTGTGCCATTTCGGCCAATGCGCACTACATTGTTACCAACGACCATCATTATGATGTGCTGAAAGATATAGATTTTCCCAAAGTGAATGTTGTAAATATTCAGCAATTCTGTATTTATCTGTCACAAGAAAAATAATTTTTGAGTAAAAAGGAGGATTTATAGTTGGAAATAAAATAACTATAACTCCATGCATCCTGGGTGTAAAAAACCGCCATAGAGGCAGTCTCCATACAGAGGCGCTCTATGGCGGTTTCCCGTTTCCCCTCGTTTACCGGGGAAAATTCCCGTTTCCGGGAAGCCGGGAGGTTACTCTTCCATTTTGAGCTTGCCCAGTTCTTTCAGGATGTGCTCCATGGCTTCTTTGTAAACCTCCGGTTTCTCCTTTTCCATCCATTTCATCAGTTTGAAGTAAGAATTTGGAGTCACAATCTTTCCGTCTCGAATTTTGGTGGCGGTGGATCGGCCTATTGCACCTTTGTCGTTCAAGTTGCTGGGGTTTAAATCGCTTCTTCGCACGGCATTACTGATGCAAGTGCTGATGATCTCAAATTTTTTTCATGTTACTAAAAATTAAATTATTAAATAATAATTTGTAAGTAGCTATGATTATGCTACTTACAAAATGTCTCGGCAAAGATAGGAAATATTTATTAACAATTGCCTGTTTTTGTGAGCAACGCCCTATTTATATTTTGCGTTCCTTTGCATTATATTTATACTAACACACAAAAGAAATGGATTATACAGAGCAGTTTATCCGGCTGAATTGCAGCTTGATGTCGGATTACAAAATGATGAAGCTGAATGCCGACATGAAATGCATGGGGCTGGGTTTGTATCTTGAAACGATATTGTTTCTGCGAAAACAGCAGGAATACAAACATGATTTTAACGAACTGGATTTGCTGGCCGATCAGTGGGGAACTACCGTGGAAAATCTGCAACATCTTATTAAGGACTTCGATTTGTTTCTCATTACAGAGGACGGGTATTTCCGATGTCTGTATCTGGACGAGGTGATGGGATATCAGAGCAAACTTTCCGAGCAACGTGCCGCTGCCGGCAGTAAGGGAGGGAGAAGTAGTAAGAAAAGTACGGTGAAAGCATCTGCAAAAGCAACTGCGTCTACAATAGGAAGGGGCAGAATCAACGAAGGGAAAAACGGTGATACGTCTTGCATGGATCGTAACGGGGAAGCCTACCTGAAAAGCGATGATACACCTTGCATGGATAATAACGGGGAAGTCTACATGAAAAGCGGTGATGCGTTCTGCGTGGATAATAACGGGGAAGCCTACATGGAAAGTAGTGGTGTACCTTGCATGGATAATAACAAGGAAGTCTACCTGAAAAGCAGTGGTGCACCCAGTATGGATAGCAAGGAGAGAATTTATATGGAAAGCAGGAATGTAGATAGTAACAAGACTGTCTGCATGGAGAGCAGCAAGCCAATCCATTCGGATTATAATAAGGAAATCTACAAGGAAAACAGCACGGAAAGCAACGTGAAAAGTAGTGCGGAAAGTATGAAAAATACGACTGCAAAAAATACAAATGAAAATTCAGTCAAAAATGTGATTCAAAGTGTTGATAATGAGTGTTATGGAAAGAATTTGCAAGCAAGCTTTAAGCAAAGCTTTATAAGAGAAGAAAAGAATAGAGGAGAGAAGAAAAACAACAATAACAAAGAAAAAGAAATAATTGCTGTTGCTGCTGTTGATAAACTTCCCCGATTTTCCGAATTGTCCGAAACGATACCCCGATGGGAACAATGCATCAATGAAGCTTTCATTACTCAGAGTTGGCTGGAGGCTGTGGGGATGATGTCAGGTTTGAAAGAACTCTTTTTGAACAATCTTTCTTTTATTCGTGATCTGTTCAAGAAACATGTCGTGGCACAAGGAAACACAGGAGGAATCACTTCCGTGTCCGAAGCCGAAGCTTATTTCGCCAACTACATCCGCCGAGAAAGGCCCACCCGTCTTTTTCTGGAAGAAAAGCTGAAAGAAAGAAGCCGGATGCAGAATGAATCGACTTCGCTCTCGCCCTACGAAACGTACAATCCGCTGACCGGCGAACGTTCGTATTGCGGAGTTCCTCTTCCTGCCGATGCACCACCGCGCCCCAACGGACGTGCCACCTGGGATAACCTGAAACAGAGCTGGATATGACGCGCGAAGAACATGCAGATTATGTGCGGTGGCTGAAAAGCCTGCCGCGCAGAAAGGACCATTTCCGTATGCCTTGTCCCGAATGTTCCGCAACGCGAAGCAATCCCAAAGATCCTTCGTTCAGTGTGCATATCACCCGTGAAGGGGGATGGGCGAAATGCTTTCATTGTGATTTCGCCATAGCGTGGAACGAGGACGAGATGTGGAAAAGAGAACAGAAACAACAAGACCGGGAACGGCAGAAACAGCAGAAGGATGCATCGCAGCACCATAACACGTCGCAACGCAAGCCTCACATCCCCCTGCAACCGCCTGTACATTACGTATGCCCGGTAATCAATAAAAACAAACAAATTATGAATGGAGAAATGATGGAATACATGGTCGGCAGACGAGGTATTCCGATGGACGTCCTGACAAGGATGAAGATAGAGGAACGCTTGGAATTCCTGCCGCAGACCGGCAAGGAAGAAGCCTGCATCTGCTTCCCTTACCTGGAGGACGGAGTAATGAAAAACATGAAATTCCGGGATGCCGCAAAGCATTTCAAGATGGTGAAAGGAGCCGAGTTGATTCCTTGGAACATAGACGCCATAAAAGGGAAGGAAAAGTGCTACATCACCGAAGGCGAGATAGATGCCCTCAGCCTGATAGCCGCAGGACTGGAAGAGGTGGTGTCCGTACCCAACGGAGCCGGAGGCGCGAACCTTCAGTGGCTGGACCGCTTCGTGGAGTCGCACTTCGATGACAAGACGGAAATTATCCTGGCCATGGATACCGACAAGCGCGGAGTGGAGTTGCGCGACGAACTGGTGCGCCGCCTGGGCGTGGACCGCTGCAAGGTGGTGGCCTGGGGGGAAGGCTGCAAGGATGCCAACGAGTATCTGTTGAAGTATGATCTTCCGAGGCTCCGCCAGCAGGTGGAGCAGGCGGCGGAAATCCCGTTGGAAGGAGTCTTCTGCCCCATGGACGAATGGGATACGCTGATGGATATTTATTACAACGGAATGCCGGAGGGAGCCGATACGGGACTGGAGAATCTGGACCGGCTGATCAAGTTCGAGCGTGGTTTTGTGCTCACGGTCACAGGCGTTCCCGGCAGCGGAAAAAGCGAGTTTGTGGACGAAATTGCCATGCGCCTGCTCCTGCGCCACGATTGGAAGGTGGGCTATTTCAGCCCGGAGAATACCCCGCTGGCCTATCACTACCGCAAGCTGATACGCCGCGTGGTGGGCAAGCGTTTCGAACACAAGGGGATGCCGTTGCCGGAAGCCGGACAGGCCATCCGTTACCTGGCACAGAGTGTCTTCTCCATTATGCCGAAAGAGGACTTCTCGGTAGAGAGCGTGCTTCGCATTGCCGCCCAACTGGTGAGCCGGAAAGGAGTGAAGGTGCTGGTGGTGGACCCCTTCAACCGCTTCGAGCATCAGATTCCCGACTGGGAAACGGAAACGCAGTACATCAGCCGCATCTTCGACGAGTTCTCCAATTTTGCCGTGAAGCACAAGGTGTTGCTCATTTTGGTGGCGCACCCCACCAAGTTGCGCCGCGAACCGGGAAGCAAACGCTGGCCTGTGCCCACGCTGTATGATATCAACGGCTCGGCGGCCTTTTTCAACAAGACGGATTATGGAATGGTGGTAGACCGTAACGATGAACTGGGGCAGGTGCTGGTGCGTGTGGCCAAGGTACGTTTCGACCATCTGGGCGGACCGGGAGATGCTTTTTTCGCCTTCAGCACTTACAACGGACGTTACACGCCTACCGAGGAGAGGACCTTGGATCATAATCCGCCCGAACCGAAGTGGGAGCATACCAATTTCCTGACAGAGAAGCTGAAGCCCGAACAGCAGGGCCTGGGGTTTAATGAGGGGGAATGAAGTAGTTGAATGTTGCTGTTCCTGAATAACTTGGGGATAGGAGAAGGGAGATGTCAAAACAAAAAGGACAGCCCCGAAAAGTTACAGATAGTAATTATAACACGTAAAAGGATCGTATCAAGCTCTGTATGGAGTAATGATACGACCCTTTCTTTAGTCTTTTAGGATGCTCAAATTTCAGATTGTAAGTTCATGTTTTCAAAATCTGAGTTTTGACACTCGCCTTTTAGGCTTTTAGTTACAGTCTGTAACTTCTCGGAGTAGTTATTTTATTTTGACATACCCCCTTTGAAAGTTGCTTACAAGTAGATCATGTTGCCGGCAGGCTTTACTGATTACTGGTCATTCCTCAGTGATCACTGGTCATTCCTCATTAACCGCTAGCCATTAAAATCCTCTCCACCGTTCCCGTTTTATCTCCTCGCACTGCCGTCGCTGCCATGCGGGCATTATTTTCTCCAGCTCTTTCAGTTTCCATCCCTTCATAAAGCGTATCTCGTCCTTTTCCTGCTCCGTGCACAGGCTGATGCGCAGCAGTTCGGGGTAGAGCACCTGTATATGGAAAATCTTGGCTCTCCACAGCAGCATGGACATCTGCCAGGGGGTGAGGGCTTGGATGCGGTTCAGGGTGAGCAGCATTTCCAGATAATGACGGTAGAAGGCTTTGTCCACGGTCATGAGTTGGTTTATCAGATAGTTCATTTTTATTATTGTTAAATGAAAAGATTAGTTGAATGAAGGGTCAGGAAATCAAAGCGGAGGAAAGGGACGCTATCTTTGGAGAAAGCCACCTTGGATACGTTATCTTTGGAGAAACCTCTTTGAAAACGAACGGCTCTCATTGGAAACCCTATCTTTGGAGAAAGCTTCCCTTAAAAGCGGTATTCCTTCACAGCATCAAAACAAGGGCACGGCTTCACGGGATTCAAGTCATGATGCCCCACTATCAACGCTTTGGGGAACAGGAGGCGCAGCTCGCGCAGCAGTGCCAGCATACTTCCCTTCTGCATCAGAGTACGCGTATCGGCAGGTGTGCAGTCCGCCGAGAGTCCTCCCTCATAGCAGATGCCGATAGAATGCCGGTTATGGTTCTTGCAATGCGCTCCCACCTTTTCCAGAGGTCGTCCGCGGTGAATCTCTCCGTCACGGGTGATATAGAAATGATATCCTATGTCCGTGAAGCCCCGGTGGCGGATGTGGTCCCGGCGGCAAGTCTCAAAATCCAGCCTCCGCCCCTCAGGGGTGGCGGAGCAGTGGATAATAATCAGGGTGATGGTTCTCATGATCATCAGATACAGGCGTTCAGGCCGAGTGCGCCGGCAACGGCGGTGGCTACGGTGATAATTACTTTCAGAATCAGTGTCCAGGTGTTTTTCTTTGTTCTTGAACTCATTGGAATTTTGTTTTAGAGGTTGATAATAAGTGAATTGTAATGGAAGCCAAGGGCTGAATGTACCCCAATGAAAACGGCTTGTCACAGGGGCACATTCAGCCTTTTAGCGTCGTGCCTTTAGCGTTGTGCCTTGCTTCCGTCATACAGGAGTTCCGTCAGGCCTGTCCTCCGTTTTCCGGCTCCTTCGCCTCTCCGGTAAGATCCACACTGGTCTTTCCGGCTTTCAGCGCCTTCACCACCAGTCGGGCCGCCTTGCGCGTGGCCACCAGGTTGAACACAGCTTCCTCCTGCAAGTTCTGGAAACGTGTTCCGGCACTCCAGTTCACATTCAGCTTTCTGACGTGGATGGCAGGATTGTAGTCGGCAGCGCTTTCCGCTCCTATACTGTTGATGCTGATGGAGAAATCCCCCAAGTCGCCCAGCTGTATCTTCTGTCCTCCCAGAAGCTGTTCCCTCATGCAGTCCACCGCCATGGTGAGGATAGCCACGATGTCCGCACGCTTGTACACACAGCCGTGGCTGGCGATGTGCTCGGCAAAGCGGTTGATGTCCATCACTTCCGAATACTGTGCACTGGCGTAAGCCTTCTTGGCGGCATCCGCGTCCATCGGATTGCTACGCATAACGATACTGTAATTTACCATAGTCTGTTAAAATTAAAAGTTGATAATTGAGAATTAAGAAACACTGTTGCCGGGGAATGAAGCAAGTCAGACGTCAGTCACTTTCCATTAACCGTCAGCCACTGGTCGCCGACTGCTGAAAGAACCCTATCTTTCACGTGTAAGATCCTATATCTTACAGCTGTAAGATTATAGATCTTTCGCCTTCATCGTCCCGACATTACAAAGATACGATGTGCGGATTCCGGAAAGTTGATTCCGGTGGATTGTAGTTGATAACAGTTGATTCTAGTTGATTATTGTTGGAAAAACATTCTTTCTTCTCGTCCGTTTTTCGTACTTTTATGGAAGTAAATAAAAAGTATGGAATGTATGGAGAATTTTGAGATACGCACGTATGGCCGCACCGAACTGGCCCTGTGTTATTTCCCGGATTTGAATCCGCAGGTGGCTTACCGTAAGTTGCAGTATTGGATTGACTATTATCCTCACCTCAGGGAGCAACTGGAGAAGATGGGCAGTGGCTTGAGCTGCCGTACCTATATGCCGGCTCAGGTACAGCTGATTGTGGGGGCGATAGGGGAGCCTTGAAAGGGGATTGTGATGGAGTGCGGCCAGATAAAAAGAATGGCTTCCCCGATTGCGTAATCGATATGGCAAGTGAACGACCGGCTCCTGTTGACAGTCGCATTGAAAGATTGGCAAGGTTGATATATGTGAATGAAAATGACACGAATGACGCCAATCAGAGATATAAACCCAATTTGCGCCATTCGTGTCATTCACATTCTGGATAAAGAACGGAATAGAATCTCTATTCCCGTATTTCTCCCTTATGCACCAGCATTTTCACCAGTGTCCGTTTGGAACTGTGCGTGTCCGAAACCCATAGCACGGAGTCGTTTTGCGCATAGATGCGGGCAGGCTGGGAAAAAGCATATCCTTTTACAGTTTTTATTTTCTTGCTCCATTCGTTGGACTGGCGTTCGTATATGTTGATGGCATCATTGTCACCGGTAGCATACCAGCGGTCGCCGCACAACGCCAGTGTCTTGGGCTTGAAGCCGGGCGACAGGGAAAGGTCGTCCAGATCGATGGAAGCGTCGTTTGCCATATCATCGTTGACCAGTGCCGGATCGAGCACCCGTATTTTCTTCCCTTCATAATCCGTGAGCAGCAGATGCCCTTCCGCATCGGGCTGCATGGAATGGCTGGCAAAGCCGTTGTTGCCCGGACTGCCGTTGCCGGATGCCCGGCGGTAGCGGTTCACCTTCTGGTAATTTTCCGGGGTGGCATCCTCCTCTTTGTAAATGCTGACCATTCCGTTCTTGTCGCGTGCGAAAATCAGCCCGTCCTTTACCGTCATGGCCTGTGCCTGGAATACGGGGCCGCTCCATTGCCCGTTGCCTATGCAGGTGAGGTAGGACAGTTCCGGCAACCGGAATACATGGATGCGCGACTGGCGTTCGGCCACATACAGCCGGTTGCCCGACGGCACGATGGCTTCTATCTGACTTCCGAAACTCTTCTCCCCGCCGTCGTGCTGCCAGCTCTGCAAGGTTCCCAGCCGTTCACCTTTCTTTATACTGAACAGCAACAGGCTGCTGCCTGCCTTTCCGATGTTTGCGATGAAAAGGGTATCCCCCAGATGAGCGACGGTATAAGGGGTGAAATCCTCGGCCGTTTCCATACCCAGGGTTTCCGCATCAATCAGCTGCGCCGCCTCATACGAGTAATACCAGTAACTGTTATAATCCCCGTTTCCTTCTCCTTCCCCGTTTCCTCCGCCGGGAGCGGAGGGGTAGCCGCAGATTTCATCCAGGGTGACTTTGCTGCATTGTGCCGTCAGGACTCCGGACAGCACAATCAGGATATAAGCGTATATTTTCATGTTGTTCTTACTATATTATATAGGTATATATTTATTTCAGCTCACTCATGGGGATGGCGTAAACGCATGTCCCGTTTTTCACGCGGTCGGTGATGAACAGCGTGTGGCGGCGGATGCAGAATTTCTCAGGTGCTTGCAGGGTGATGCCGCCGATGGTGGTATGGTCCTTCATGATCTCTCCCGTCCGGGGATTGACCTCACAGAACTTTTCTGTGCCGTTGGAACTTACAAACAGCCTTCCTTCGTAGAAATCCAAGTCGTAGGGTACATTTTTATAAGCCAGTTGCCCGGTGCGTTTGGGTGAAACTCCTTCCCGTATCCCGTCAGGGGCGAACAGGTCTATGCGTTTGGCGGGATGGGTGGAGTAGAGCAGGCCGGTCTGTTCGTCCACCGCCATGCCGTAAGTGCCGTTTGTCTCGCCCAGATGTTCGGAACGTACATAAATCCGCGGAGTCACTCCGGACTGTATAGCCTGCTCTTCTACAAAGTTGACGTAGCGTTTGTCGTGTATCATGACCAGCCCTTTGTAGAGCAGCACATCGAAGGCATGTACGGTCTGCGTGGGCCCTGTTCCCCAGCTTCCATTGCCTATGCAGGTAAGGAACTGATGGCTCTTCGCATCAAAAATCTCGGTACGGCTTCCTTCGTGGGTGACATAAATCTTGTCGTTGGCACGGGTGATACCGTTCGGGCGGCCGCCGAATTTCCCGGTAGCTTCTCCGTGCTTCCATTCCTTGATGCTTCCCAAGTGCTTCTTGCCGCCGCCGGCAAGGCCGAACACCTCTACGCTGTACTGGTTGTCCGCATCGTTCACGGCATACAGGGTATCTCCGTACACATATACATCCTTGGGGCGGAAGGTGGTTCCCGTAGCGCCGGGCAAGTCGGTATAATCCAGCTTGAACGCCACCGGCTCCCCGTCGTTTCCTCCCCGGTCGGTCTCTCCGCGCAAGGGAGACAGGCCACCGTCCAGCGCATCGAGTTCCGGGTCTTCGATAATGTGTTTCGAAGCCACGTATATATCATCAAAATAACGGTTCCTGCTCCAGCGGGTGTGCAGGAAGCGGCGGGAATAGACGGGCAGCTCCTTGTCCAGCGACAGCGCCACATATACGTTGTTGCACAGAGTGATCCACCCCGGACCCGTCTGTTCGTAGGTCATGTTTCCCGCATGGCCGTAGCCCACACAGTGGGCAAACTCGTGGAATATGGTTTCGGTGATGCTTTTGTCATCGGCATAGTGTTCCAGATAACACACTTCATGCATGCCGAAGGTGGTTCCTCCGCCCAGTCCCATCACGCCGGTGGTATAGCCGAAGGTCAGTCCGCGGTGGTTGAGCACGTTGGCCAGCAGGGCGGTCTTGTCTATTTCCGTCTTGTCATTGTTGCTGTGCAGCGGGCCGAACTCGTACAGGGCGGTCTTGAACCGTTCCGACGAGAACATATACGCCATGTTCAGCGCGATGGCCACCGCCTCACGCGTGTGCGAAGCCTTCATCTTGTACTTCCAGCTGTCCTGGGTGTCACTGTATCTGCCGAAGGCGATGTACCATTTGCAACGGATGGATTGCAGCCTTGCCCAGTACGGGTCGTCACACTCTACGGTGAAGGTCAGGTTTTCTTCCGTGAGGTAGGGGTTTGCCATGATCCGTATTTTCTTTCCGCTGCGGGTATAGGCGGTCAGGTCCTTGGTGGCGAACGGTATGTGTACCCGGAGTTGCTGGAAAGGCATGATCTTTTCCAGCGACATGAACTTGAATTCTTCCTCGTAACCGTCTATCCTGGCCCAGAAAGTCACGTTTTTCAAGGCTCTGGGACTATAGAAACGGAGTTGGAAACAGTGCTCGTCGTCCATTCCGAACTGAAGAGGCCGGCTGACGTAGAAGCTGCGCTGGCCGGAGTCGAAATAAACATCCTGGGATTCATTGTCATTCAGCAGGTAATACGTGTTGTCCGGGTTATAATCCGTTTCGGCCAGCCGGACGGGCAATTCGTTGTTTGCCACGTTTCCTTCTCCGGAAACCGGAAGTTCGTCCTCTTTGCAGCTACCCAGCAGTAAAAGCATACCTGCTAAAATCAACAGGCTGGTGGAAAAAAGTTTTTTCATCGTCTGTCTTTATTAGAATTACATTTAAATTTGAAATAATCACTCTTTTGGAAAAGGGTTGCAAAAATAATTGTTTTGGATCAGACGGACAAAGAACCTGTATTTCATTTTGTATGAGTCCCTGTTTTTTATGTTCTTTTGTTTTTCTGCCTCAAAAAAAATAAATCCTATATTGTTGCCCTGGGCTTTGTTCATAGGAAAATATGCTGTATTTTTGTTATCCGAAATAAAGATGAAGATATGGCACAACCTTTAGCAGAACGTTTGCGTCCGAAGACATTGGACGATTATATAGGTCAGAAACACCTGGTGGGGCCGGGGGCTGTCTTGCGCAAGATGATCGACGCGGGACGCATCTCCTCCTTTATCCTCTGGGGGCCTCCGGGGGTGGGGAAGACCACGCTGGCGCAGATCATAGCCAACAAGCTGGAAACTCCTTTTTATACACTGAGTGCGGTCACCTCCGGTGTGAAGGATGTGCGCGATGTGATAGAGAAGGCGAGAAGCAACCGTTTTTTCTCTCAGGCCAGCCCCATCCTGTTCATTGATGAAATCCACCGGTTCAGCAAGTCCCAGCAGGATTCCCTGTTGGGGGCGGTGGAGACGGGAGTGGTGACCCTGATAGGCGCCACCACCGAGAATCCCTCGTTCGAGGTGATCCGGCCCTTGCTCTCCCGCTGCCAGCTGTATGTGCTGAAATCATTGGAGAAGGAGGATTTGCTGGAACTGCTGCATAATGCCATCGCAAAGGACGTGATACTGAAAGAAAAGAAGATAGAGCTGAAGGAGACGGATGCCATGCTCCGCTTTTCGGGAGGCGATGCCCGCAAGCTGCTGAACATACTGGAGCTGGTGGTGGAGGCGGATGCGGATGCCGGCCCCGTGGTGATTACGGATGAGAAGGTGACCGAGCGTTTGCAGCAGAATCCGTTGGCGTATGACAAGGACGGGGAGATGCATTATGATATCATTTCCGCCTTTATCAAGTCCATCCGCGGAAGTGATCCGGACGGGGCGCTCTACTGGCTGGCGCGTATGGTGGAGGCCGGAGAGGACCCGGCTTTCATAGCCCGCAGACTGGTCATTTCGGCAGCCGAGGATATCGGTCTGGCCAATCCCAACGCATTGCTCCTGGCGAACGCCGCTTTTGATGCCGTGATGAAGATAGGATGGCCTGAGGGGCGTATCCCGCTGGCGGAAGCTACGGTATATCTGGCCACCAGCCCCAAGAGCAACTCGGCATACGAGGGGATCAACAGCGCCCTGGAACTGGTGCGGCAGACGGGCAACCTGCCTGTTCCCTTGCATCTGCGCAACGCACCCACCAAGCTGATGAAACAGTTGGGCTATGGCAAGGATTACAAGTATGCACATGCCTATCAGGGCAATTTCGTGCAGCAGCAGTTCCTGCCGGACGAGGTGAAGGACAGCCGCATCTGGCATCCGCAGAACAATGCACAGGAAGCGAAGATAAAGGAACGGATGCAGAGCCTCTGGGGGGAACGGTTCAAGGAATGAAAATGAATTGCATTGATCCTGTGCTATAAAATTAAAAATTGGAACGCAAATGACATAAATCCAACCTTCCGGCCGGTTTATATCCATGCTGTGCAGCTGTTAATTTGCGTCATTCGCGTTCCAATCTAACCGAATAAATGAACAAAATATGAAATTTAACTTTTGAGCATATGAAAATAGTAGTTTTAGACGGTTACGGATTGAATCCCGGTGATTTGTCATGGGAGGAGATGCGGGCGTTGGGCGAGCTGACGGTGTACGACCGCACAGCCCCTGCCGAGTTATTGGAGCGTTCTGCCGGAGCGGAAGTGCTGATTACAAATAAAACGGTGATTACGGCGGAGGATATGGCCGCTCTGCCTGCCTTGAAATACATCGGCGTGCTGGCTACGGGATATAATATTGTGGACATCCAGGCTGCGAAAGCGCGGGGCATCATTGTCACCAACATACCTGCCTACAGCACCGCTTCCGTTGCCCAGATGGTCTTTGCGCATATACTGAACATCACCCAGCGTGTAGGCCATTATGCCTATGCCAACCGTCACGGGCGTTGGGCGGACAACCCCGACTTCTGCTACTGGGATACCGACCTGGTGGAACTGGACGGGAAGAAACTGGGAATCATCGGCTTGGGAAACACCGGACAGGCGACGGCGCGCATCGCTGCCGCTTTCGGAATGCAGGTATGCGCCTATACTTCCAAGCCGCAGTCACAACTTCCCGGAGGAATCCGGAAAATGGAGCTGGATGAGCTGTTCCGCGAATGTGACGTGGTGAGCCTGCACTGCCCCCTTACACCCGATACCAAAGAGCTGGTCAATGCCGCCCGCCTGGCCCTTATGAAACCGACGGCCATTCTGATAAATACCGGCCGCGGTCCCTTGGTGAACGAGAAAGACCTGGCCGACGCACTGAACAAGGGTGTGATAGCGGCTGCCGGACTGGACGTGCTTTCTTCCGAGCCTCCCCAATATACCAACCCCCTGCTGACGGCGAAGAACTGCTTCATTACGCCGCATATCGCCTGGGCCACGAAAGAAGCCCGTGTCCGGCTGATGCGGATTGCGGTGGGGAACTTGAAAGGATTCATCAAGGGTGAGATTGTAAACAATGTGGCGGAATGAGAACAAAGGAAAAAGACGGAAAGAAAAGAAGGAGGTAAGAAAAATGGAAGAAGACAAGAATACGTTGGATTTGCATACGGAAGTTAGGGAAGAGGACAGGGTGGCAAAGGCCGTTGCCTTGTTCAAGGAAGGATATAACTGCTCCCAGTCCGTAGTGACGGCTTTTGCCGATCTGTATGGCTTCACCCGTGAACAGGCCCTGCACATGTCCGCCTCTTTCGGCGGCGGCATAGGGCGGATGCGTGAAACCTGCGGTGCTGCTTGCGGCATGTTCCTGCTGGCCGGGCTGGAGAAGTGCGCCATCGAGGGGAAAGACCGTGAGAGCAAGACGGCGAATTACGCTCTGGTGCAGGAACTGGCCGAAGAATTCAAGAAGCGGAACGGCGCCCTGCGGTGTGCCGATTTGTTGGGATTGTCCGGAAAAGAGCCGGTAGTATCCACACCGGAAGCAAGGACGGAACGGTATTACGCCAAGCGTCCTTGTGCAAGAATGGTAGAGGAAGCGGCCCGGATTTGGAGCGAACACCTCGAAAAACAAAAAAAATAGGTTGAAAAATCGCTTTTTCTTATAGAAATACAAACTTTTTCGATGCAAAAGTGTTGAATAACATAATTTTGTGTATCTTTGCAAGCGATAAGAAACACAAACATTCACATCGGAATGTGTGGGTGCGGTTAACGTTTAACTAAAAGCAAATTGAAAATGTTGAAAGAAAAAGCAGGTGCTTTGGCCGGACAGATCTGGGAAGCACTGAATGGAACTGAAGGTTTGACACAAAAACAAATCAAGAAAGCAACCAAACTGAAAGCTGACAAGGATTTCTTCCTGGGGCTGGGCTGGCTGCTGAGAGAAGATAAGGTCGTTACTTCTGAAGTGGAAGGCGAGATCTTTGTAAAATTGGTGTAAGAAGAAGATTTTAAACTCATAAAAAAATGCGTTGGCACATCGTTTGGTATGTTGTCAACGCATTTTTTTTGTATATTTGTTGAAGTCTGAGATATCTATAAAAGAAATGAAAAATAAGAGATTTGCAACCGGCAAAATTGTAGTATTCAGGCAAAAAAGCTACTTTTGTATTGTTGTTTGAGAATGTAAACAAAATTTTGATGATACAGAAAATAACGATTGAAGGATACAAATCAATAAAGGAACAAACTGTAGAGCTGTTTCCCATAAATATATTGATAGGTGGGAATGGAATAGGAAAGAGCAATTTCATTTCTGCCTTTACTCTTATACATAACCTGTACGAGCGGAATCTTCAGAATTATGTTCTCACCAAAGGCGGCTCCGACAGTTTGTTGTATATGGGAAAAAAAGAAACTGATCATTTGTCCTTTGACTTGTTTTTTGCGGAACGCGGTAAGGATGCTCATAATCGTTTTATTGTAAATATGAAAGAGGCTCAGGATTCTTTATTTATTGAGCGTATTGATACGGCTTATCACAATGGGGTATCCTGGCACAAACAACTGCACGAGGTCAACAAGCAGGAATCTTCATTTAAGAACGACCATACCGGACAGGCATTTTATGTAAACAGCTTCTTACGCGAATTTGAGGTGTATCATTTCCATGATACGGGAGACCGTTCCCCCATGAAAGGAAAATGTAATATGGATGATAATGTCAGCTTGAAGAACAATGGGGCTAACATTGCCGCATTCTTATATTATCTGAAAGAAAAGCATCCAAAACATTTCACACGTATAGAAAAGGCGGTAGCTTCCGTATCTCCTTTTTTTGAGGGATTCTGTTTAATGCCCAACCGCTTGAACGAACAGCTGATCCAGCTGGAGTGGAAGCAGAAGGGAACTGTTGATACGTATTTTAATGCGTACCAGTTATCAGACGGAACACTGCGTTTTATCTGTCTGGCAACGTTGTTGCTTCAGCCGGATCTGCCAAAGACGGTCATCATTGACGAGCCGGAACTCGGACTACATCCGGTAGCGGTCAACAAACTGGCTGCTTTGATCAAAAAAGCTTCCAGAGAAGCTCAGATAATTATCTCCACTCAATCTGTCAATTTGGTGGATAACTTTGAACCGGAAGATATCATTGTTGTGGATCGTAAAGACAACGCGACTGTTTTCAACCGGCTTGATTCTGAGAATTTAGCGCATTGGCTGGAAGATTACAGCTTGGGAGAAATATGGGAGAAGAATGTCATTGGCGGGCAGCCTTTAAATTGAGTGGGAATGAAAAGAGTAGTGTTTATAGTTGAAGGCGATACGGAAGTGAGTTTTATTCAGAAGCGTGTAATTCCCTATTTGTATTCGAAAGGATTTACTAATCCTATGAATGCCCAGAAAATCTTAACGAACAGAAAATTGAATAAAAAAGGTGGGAATGTGGGTTTTGAATATCTGAAGAATGACGTTTCACGGGTGGCTGCGACAAAAAACGTGTTAATCACAACCTTGCTTGACTTTTTCAGACTTCCTACAGATTTTCCCGGCTATACCACAGACAGTTTGAGACTGCCGGATATGGAGCAGGGGATAAAAGAAAAGGTAACGGAATTTATGGATGCTTCCTGTTTTCTGCCTTATATCCAACGGCATGAGATTGAATCCCTGATGTATACCAGTATGGACGGTTTCAATGTTGTGGTGGATGATCAGGAAAGCTTGGATGAATTGCAGCGGATAATAGATTCATATCCTACCCCCGAAGATATAAACGGAGGGGCGGATACCGCTCCTTCCAAACGATTGATGAGGATATTCCCGTATGAGAAGACTGCTGACGGGGAGATGATTCTTGAGGCGCTGGATATAGATGATATTCGAGGCAAATGTCCTCGTTTTAATAAATGGATGGAAAAATTGGAGGAAGGACTTAAGAACGGCCACTTTTAAGAATGAATATTGTTGGCAAATCTTCTGGTTTTGATTTCAGATGGTTTGTATTATTCCTGCAAAATTCATCCGTATATGAGCGAGTTTTTGTATATTTGCGCGAAATTTAAGTGACGAAGATGAAGAATATCCGTAATTTTTGCATTATAGCACATATAGACCACGGGAAATCGACCTTGGCCGACCGTTTGTTGGAGTTTACAAAAACCATCCAGGTAACCGAAGGGCAGATGCTTGACGATATGGACCTGGAAAAGGAGAGAGGTATTACGATCAAGAGCCATGCCATCCAGATGGAGTACGAGTATGGGGGAGAGAAGTATGTACTGAATCTGATTGACACTCCGGGACACGTGGACTTTTCATACGAGGTATCCCGTTCCATAGCCGCCTGTGAAGGGGCGCTGCTCATTGTGGACGCTTCGCAGGGAGTGCAGGCGCAGACTATCTCGAATCTGTACATGGCGTTGGAGCATGACCTGGAAATCATTCCCGTGCTGAACAAATGTGATATGGCGAGTGCCATGCCCGATGAGGTGGAAGATGAAATCATCGACCTGCTGGGCTGCAAACATGAGGATATTATCCGTGCCTCCGGCAAGACCGGAATGGGTGTGGAGGAGATATTGAAGGCGGTGGTGGAACGTATCCCGCACCCGACGGGGGACGAGGAGGCGCCGCTACAGGCTTTGATTTTCGACTCGGTATTCAATTCTTTCCGTGGAATCATCGCGTATTTTAAAATAGAGAACGGTGTGATCCGCAAAGGGGACAAGGTGAAATTCTTCAATACCGGCAAGGAGTATGATGCAGATGAGATCGGTGTGCTGAAAATGGATATGATTCCCCGTGCGGAACTGCGCACAGGAGATGTGGGGTATATCATTTCGGGCATCAAGACCTCGCGCGAGGTGAAGGTGGGGGATACCATCACTCACATCGCCCGTCCGTGTGAAAAGGCGATTGCCGGATTCGAGGAAGTGAAGCCGATGGTGTTTGCCGGGGTTTATCCTATCGAGGCGGAAGATTACGAGAACCTCCGCGCTTCGCTGGAGAAACTTCAGCTGAATGATGCCTCGCTGACTTTCCAGCCGGAGTCCTCACTGGCTCTGGGCTTCGGATTCCGTTGCGGTTTTCTGGGATTGCTTCACATGGAGATTGTTCAGGAACGTCTGGACCGCGAGTTTGATATGAATGTGATTACGACCGTGCCCAACGTGTCGTACATGGTGTATGACAAGCAGGGACATGCCAACGAGGTGCATAATCCCGGCGGTATGCCCGATCCGACGCTGATTGACCACATCGAGGAACCTTTCATTGATGCCACGATCATTACCGCCACCGATTACATCGGCCCTATCATGACGCTGTGTCTGGGCAAGCGCGGCGAACTGGTGCGGCAGAATTATGTGTCGGGCAACCGGGTGGAGATTCACTACAAGATGCCGCTGGGTGAAATCGTGATTGACTTTTATGACAAGCTGAAGAGTATCTCGAAAGGATATGCTTCCTTTGACTACCATCAGTCGGGTTTCCGCCCTTCCAAACTGGTGAAGCTGGATATCTTGTTGAACGGTGAGCCGGTGGATGCGCTTTCTACCCTGACACATGTGGACAATGCCTATAACCTGGGCAAGCGTATGTGTGAGAAACTGAAAGAGCTGATTCCGCGCCAGCAGTTTGATATTGCCATTCAGGCAGCTATCGGGGCGAAGATTATCTCAAGGGAAACCATCAAGGCGGTGCGCAAGGATGTGACCGCGAAGTGTTATGGCGGTGACGTGAGCCGTAAGCGTAAATTGTTGGAAAAACAAAAAAGAGGTAAGAAACGAATGAAACAGATCGGTAATGTGGAAGTACCGCAAAAGGCGTTCCTGGCCGTTCTGAAGCTGGATTAATTCAAGAATAAACAAGCTCTGGGGAGCAAACAATAAGCGGGCTCTTTCTGTTAGTTGAAATTAAAAAGTCAATAACAGGAAGGGCTTGTGTTTTGATGGCAATTTATCACAAACTCTTAAATTCAATTGATATGGAAAAACTGAAAATTCTGAACTTGAACTTTTCCTTCCAGCGGGCGGCGCACTATCATATTAATGGAGGGATGTTGCTGATGGGGGTAGTCTTGCTGGCTATGTTCCTGGCCAATTCTCCGTGGGGGGATATTTATGCCTCCTTTTGGAATTACGAGGTGCATCTTCAGGTAGGAGAATTTAATTTCTTCAGTCATAACGGGCATCACATGACCTTGATGACTTTTATCAACGATGCTTTGATGGCTGTCTTTTTCTTCAGTGTGGGGCTGGAGATAAAGCGTGAGATACTGGTGGGCGAGTTGTCCAGTTTCCGGCAGGCGCTTTTGCCCATCGTGGCGGCGTGCGGCGGTATGCTGGTTCCGGTGCTGATCTATTATTTCATGACGGCGGGAACTCCGGCCCAAAGTGGTCTGGCCATACCGATGGCTACGGATATCGCCTTTTCGCTGGGAGTGCTCAGCCTGTTCGGCAAGCGGGTTCCGCTGAGCTTGAAAGTCTTTCTGACCGCTTTCGCTGTGGTCGATGATATCGGCGGCATTCTGGTCATCGCCCTTTTTTACACCTCTCATCTGTCGGTGAACTACCTGATTGCTTCGGCGGGTATCCTGCTGATACTTTGCGGCGGGAATTTCTTCCGGGTGCGCAACCGTTGGTTTTATATTTTCTGGGGAGTGATTATGTGGTATCTGTTTTTGCAGAGCGGCATCCACGCTACCATTGCGGGAGTTGTCGCAGCCTTCACGGTTCCCGCCACTCCTCATTACAAGATAGGTAAGTACATTAACCGCATCCGCGAGAACATTGCTGTCTTTCCTGCCAGTGACAAGGAAAGTGTTGTGTTAAGCAAGATGCAGATCAATGTGCTGAAAAGCATCGAGTCTTCCTCGGACCGTGTCATATCTCCCTTGCAGTCATTGGAAGACAGTCTGCATGGAATGGTGAATTATATTATTCTTCCCTTGTTCGCCTTTGCCAATGCGGGTGTCTCGCTCACGGCGGATCATGGCGGTCTGGAAGTGGGGATGGCTACCTGGGCGGTGCTGGCGGGATTGCTGGCGGGTAAGTTTGCCGGCATTTATTTCTTTACCTGGCTGGTGATAAAGATGGGGTTCGCCGGACTGCTGAAAGGCATGACCTGGGTGAACCTGACAGGTATCTGTCTTTTGGGAGGTATCGGTTTTACGGTTTCTTTGTTCATAGCCAACCTCTCTTTCGGGGATTCGCCGGTGTTGCTGACGCAGGCAAAGATGGGTGTCATACTGGGAACGGTGCTGGCGGGTGTGCTGGCGTATCTGGTCTTGCAGTTCGCCCTGCCTAAACAGCCTGCACAGGAATAAAATTACAGATAGGGCAGTACGGCGGTGAAACGGCTGCCCTTGTTTACCTCGGATTGCACATCGATGTGTCCGTTCATTTTTTCTACAATGACCTTGCTGATGGCGAGTCCCAGCCCTACACCCTGTACAAACTCATTCCGCTTGTAGAACCGCTCGAATATCATTTGTAATTCTTCTTTAGGGATTCCCGCACCGGTATCTTCTACGAAGAAATGGATTTCCTTTTTCTCTTTGTCGCAGAAATAACCCAGTTTGATGTGTCCTTGGGAGGTGAACTTCTTGGCGTTTCCCAAAAAGTTGGTGATGACTTGGGTGAGGCGCATACGGTCTATGTGTATGGTCACATCCTCGTCGGGAAATTCTTTGATGAATTCCACTGGAGGGAGAATAATTACCTGATGGGTCTGATAGACCGTTTCGGCGAAATGATGCGCGCTGCAATCCTCGCAATGAAAGGACATATTGCCGGATTCTATACGGGATAGTTCCAGCACATCATTGACCAGCTTCAACAAGAGTCTGGTATTGTTGTCTATGATGGAGGCAAACTCTTTTTTCTCTTCTTCCGAGATGTTTTTCTCGGTAGTGAGCAGGTTGGAGAATCCCACGATGGCATTAAGCGGAGTACGGATTTCATGGCTCATGTTGGCCAGGAAGGATTGTTTCAGTTCCGCCTGTTCCGCCAGTTTGCGGGCGCGTATCAGTTCTTCTTCCTTGTCTTTGATCTCCTGAATGTTTACCAGAAGTCCGGTGATGATAGGATTTTGTTCATTATTCTGCAACACGCTGTATCTGAATTCCCACCATTGGTAACCGGTGTCGTCGAATTGGCAACGGTATTGGGCTGTTCTTCGTTGCCGGTGTAGTATGTTGGATACGTTTTTTCTGAACCGGGCTTGGTCGTCGGGGTGCACATAGTGGGATATTTCCCCTATTTCCAACACGTTTTGGGAACGGTTGGTCAGTTCGCAGAAAGCTTGGTCGAACACGGCGGTTTTTCCGTCGAAACACCAGGCATAGGTTTTTCCTCCCTCCAGTGCAAGCGTTAATGCTTCGTGTTCGAACCTGAGGTTGCGCAAGGCTTCTTTTTTACGTCCTTTTTCCAGTGTATAGATATAAATAAGGTAGGCTATCCCCAAAAGGAGTGTGAAGACCAGGAGGCTTTCAAGAATCAGGATGGGGGTTGCGTATTTTTCCTCCCACGGCCTGTACATGATGGTATATTCCGGTGGAATGCTTTCAGGGGGGATCTGGTATCTCTTCATGACCTGCCAGTTGACCAGGTGCTGTTTGGCGATTTGTTTTACCGCCGGGACGGGTATCTTTCCTTGCAGTCTTTCTTTGATGCCGGCGGTCATGTCGCTTAGCTGTGTTTCGATGGGGGCGAAATAACCTCCCAGCATGTATTCCTTTATCCCGAATCCTTCGTTGATGGTTTCGAATCCGGGATTGTCGAACAGGCTGCCGATGCGCAGGGTGGTATAGTCCCGTTTGGTATACAGGAACAGGGAGTATTTGAAGACCCCGCTGGACAGCCACATCAGGTCGCGGGCAGCTACGGAATCACTGGACAGGCGGACTACGACGGTGGAGTCCAATTGGTTGTATTCGTTCAGCTTTTCGTGCAGGGATTCATATTCGGTATCATCTTTGTCACTGATGGGGATATTCAGCTTGTCGGGCAGGGCCTCTTGTCTTTTCCATTGGTGGAGGGCGATTTCCGATCCTTTGCATTGTTCGCTCAGGTCTTTCCGGATAAGGCGGTCAAGCACGGTCCGCCCGTTCAGGATGTGGATGCGGACTTTGCCCATGATGCGTTCTATCATCCGGCAGGTGGTGAGGTAATCGGGTTTGTCTATGTAGCCCGTAATGTTGGGATATTGTGCCAGCAACTCTTGGTTGGGATAATTCACTCCGCTGAATACGACGGGAACCTGCCTGACATACGGGTTTCCGCAAGCCATGACAGAGTAGGTTGCCTGATCATCGAGCACGGCAATCAAATCCCCTCCCCATGAGCGGATGGAATCTGCAAACTCGGAAATCCGTCGCTCTTCTTCTACGGATTCATATTTCTCGCAATCCAGATAAAAGGTGCGCAGCTGGAAGTCTATTTGCTGGTCTTTCAGTCCTTTGACAAACAGTTTGTTTACAATGCCTGCACCGCTGTACCCTTCCTGGTAGGAATGGATAAGGGCTATTTTATATTTTTGTGCATAAAGCGGACTCCCTATAAGAAGGGCTGTCATAAAAATGAAAAAGGCCTTATGCTTCATGTCAAACGTGATTATTAAGTGAACCGGGGGACAAAGATAGGAATGTTTCTTTAATTCCGGCTATGATTTACAGGAAATTATTGGAAGAGAGAGGGAAATAACCATCCCGGTTGGTGGAAAACAGCAATTCCGGCTTCTTGAAAAACATGCTTCTTGCTTTTCAAGGAACCGGAATTGCCTGTGATAAAAAGGAATGGGCCAACCCGTCAGCGGGGGTTATTTGTGTTGCTCCGGGGTCGGGGTGCTTTGAGAGGCCGGTCCGGCGGCAGCGTTTGTAGAGGCGCTTGAAGCGGAACTTTTAGCCGCGCCGGAAACCGGAGCCGCTGTCTGTGCCGTTGTGGCCTGTTCTTCCCAGTGGAACGGTTCGAACTGTGTATCCTTGTCTACCCATGACGGTTTGCGCGATGCATAGATAATGAACGGAGCTGCGACTACCACGACGCAGCCGATAATCAAAACGGCAAACCATACGGTGTTGCTGCCTACCGCAATCTGGCTGGGCGGAATGAAGCTGAGCACGAATGCCAGCAGCGAACCGCAGAAACCCAGACCGCCGATGAGCCACATCAGTCCGTTGCCTTTGCTGCCGATGCGGAACGGGCGCGGGGCCTTTTTCATATTGTAACGCAGATAGATGGCGCCGCTGAACATCAGCAGATACATGATGAGGTAAAGCAATACGGTGAGTTGTGACAGGATTTGGTAGAAACTCTGTACGGAAGGCATCACAACGAACAGCAGGCTGAGCAAGGTTACGGCAAGGCCTTGGATCAGCAGAATGTTTTTCTGTACGCCGTTGGCGTTGGTCTTCTGGAAGAAGGGAGGCAGATAACCTGCTTTGCCCACTGCGAAGATACCTTTGGACGGACCTGCCACCCAGGTCAACACGCCTGCCAGCACACCGAATGCCAAAGCCACGGCGATGATAGGCGACAACCACGAAGCATGGACATACTTGAAGTAATTATCAAAGCCTACCAGCAGACTCTGTGTCAGGTTGATGTCCTTTTCGGGAATGATGATCCCCAGTGCGAAGGTGCCGAGCACGAAGATGATTACGGTGATAGCCGCACCGATGAATACGGCTTTCGGATAGTTCTTGGCAGGATTTTCCATGTCTTTTACATGGATACCGCCCATTTCCATACCGGCATAGAACAGGAAGATGCTGGAAGCCAGTACCAGGTTGTCGAAGTTGCTGAAGTCGGGGAAGAAGTTGCCGTCAAAGTTCATCTGGCTCTGTCCGCCGGAAGCAAGGTAAATCACCGCCAGCACCATCAGCAGGCCGGCAGGAATGATCGTACCTACCATACCGCCTACTTTGGCCACTTTGCCTACCCAGCCCATGCCTTTCAGCGAAATGAAGGTGGCCAGCCAGTAGATAATCAAGACCACCGCCAGTGAGTAATAGCGGTTGGATGCCAAGGCCATATCATGGGTGTCACTCATGCCGATAAATGCCAGTGCCACGGCTCCGAAAGTCAGGACGGTGGGATACCAGATGGTGCTTTCCACCCATTGCAGGAAGATGGCGAGGAAGCCGAATTTCTTTCCGTAGGCTTCACCCACCCATCGGAACACACCGCCTTGCTTGTCCTGGAACATGGCCGCCAGTTCCGCCGCTACCAACGAGGTAGGTATCAGGAAGACGATGGCCGCGAATAAATAATAAAATGCCGAACTCAGTCCGTATTCGGCTTCAGCAGGCAGCCCGCGCAGGGATACTACCGCAGTCACGTTCATAATAGCGAGGGTAAATACCCCTAGCTTGACTGATTTACTAATGTTTGCCATAAAGTTTAGGTTTTAAAAAATATATGTTTTTTGTTTACGGAGTTTATAACAACTCCCTGGAAATGATGTTTATCCGTTTAGGTTTATTAACCCGGAAGGTATCCGGAATGAAACAATCGTACCCGGAAGGGTGTTTCTAGAAAAAACAATATAATCAGTATAGTTTATGAAAACAGCTTTCTCCTCATTCATCTATTCCCGCAGGGGGATTTACGGGATCTTGCATATACTCATCCTGTTGATGTCCCTTTTTCTGGTTATAAGTATCTCGATAGATACTTTTCATAACATCCCTTTCCTGAATCAAGGTTCTTATCTGAAGATTCAGTTCTGGATATGTATGTTTTTCCTGTTCGATTTCCTGCTGGAGTTTTTCCTCTCGAAAGAAAAAGGAAGATACTTCACCAGCCATTTTATTTTCCTGCTGGTATCTATACCTTATTTAAATATCATTGATTTCTATCACATCACTTTCTCGCCCGAAATCAGTTATTTCCTGCGCTTTATCCCTTTGCTGAGGGGAGGGTATGCGCTGGCTATCGTGGTGGGCTGGCTGTCGGGCAGCAAGGCGTCCGGGCTGTTTACCTCGTACATCACCATGCTGATGGCCACCGTGTATTTTGCCAGCCTTATCTTCTTTGTGCTGGAACATAAGGTGAACCCTATGGTGACGGACTACTGGAGTGCGCTGTGGTGGGCGTTTATGGATGTCACTACCGTAGGGAGCAATATTTATGCCGTCACTCCTACGGGGAAAATACTGTCGGTGGTGCTGGCCGCCCTGGGAATGATGATGTTCCCCATTTTCACGGTATACGTCACCAGTCTGGTGCAGCAGGCCAACAAGCGGAAGGAGGAATATTATCAATCGCAACAATCGGAGCCGGCGGATACTAAATAATAGCTTGAACTTCGTCAAAAATAAGAAAAAAGTCTTATCTTCGTAGCCAATAACAAATTGCTAACCTAAATAAACAACAAGATGAAATTATTGGCTCTGTGTGCGGCGGGGATAGGCTTGATGCTGTGTGCCTCGTGTACAAACAACAAACATTTGATCAGTGATGAGGCTGAACGTGCCGCTGTTCAGCAGGATTTTGAGGCACGGCGTGATACGCTGGCCCAAGGTGACCTCTTCCAGGTATTCGAACAACCCATGAGCGATGAGCAGAAGGAGGCGATGACTTTCCTTTACGCCTATATGCCTTTGGCGGATATAGCGGATCATCCCGGTGAATTCTATCTGGAAAACGTGGATTACGCTTTCAAGGCGCGTGAGGAGATGCCGTGGGGAAAAGTGGTTCCCGAACGCGAGTTCCGCCACTTTGTACTGCCCATCCGCGTAAACAACGAGAATCTGGACGACAGCCGTAAGGTATTCTACGAGGAACTGAAGGACAGAGTGAAAAACCTTTCTTTATATGATGCCGTGCTGGAAGTGAACCACTGGTGTCATGAGAAGGTGATTTATACTCCCTCTGATGCCCGTACCAGTAGTCCGCTGGCTTCCGTAAAGACAGCCTACGGACGTTGCGGCGAGGAATCTACGTTCACGGTAGCCGCCTTGCGTTCGGTAGGCATCCCTGCCCGCCAGGTATATACGCCGCGTTGGGCACATACCGATGATAATCATGCCTGGGTGGAAGCCTGGGTGGATGGCAAATGGTACTTCCTGGGTGCTTGCGAACCCGAACCGGTACTGAATCTGGGTTGGTTCAACGCTCCCGCTTCACGGGGTATGCTGATGCACACCAAGGTGTTCGGACGTTATAACGGACCGGAAGAAGTGATGTACCGCACTCCCCGGTATACGGAAATCAATGTGATTGACAACTATGCCCCTACGGCAAAAGCCGATGTGGCCATCGTGGATGCGGATGGCAAACCGGTGGCTGATGCCAAAGTGGAATTCAAGGTGTATAACTATGCCGAATTTTATACCGTAGCTTCCAAACAGACGGATGCGGACGGCAAGACGTTCCTGACAGCCGGAAAAGGGGATATGCTGGTATGGGCTTCCAAAGATGGAAAATTCGGTTACTCCAAACTGTCTTTCGGAAAAGACAATGCCTTGACCGTGAAACTGGACAAGACGGCCGGCGAGGCTTATACACTGGATATGGATATCATTCCTCCGGTGGAAGGCGCCAATATGCCCGAAGTGACTCCCGAACAACGTGCGGAGAACAATCGCCGCATGGCCTTGGAGGACTCTATCCGCAATGCCTACGTGGCTACGTTCATGACGGATGAATCGGCCCGTCATTTCGCTAAAGAGTATCAGTTGGATGAGGATGTTGTTGCCAAATTGCTGGTGGCATCACGTGGTAACCACGAAACCATCCGTGACTTTATGGCCCGTCTCCGTTCGGACAAGTCAAAGAAGGGCGGCATTGACCTGCTTCAGCAGATTTCCGCCAAAGACCTTCGCGATGTAAGTTCCGAAGTGTTGATAGACCACATGATGAATTCACATCTGTGCGCCAATGCCGATTATTTCCGCAGATTTGTGCGTAATCCGCGTGTGAGCAACGAAATGATTACTCCGTACAAAGGATTCTTTGAGAAAGCAGTGCCCGAACAGGAGCGTGAGGCTTACCTTGCCGATCCGATGAAGCTGGTTGCATGGGTTGCCGAAAATATCCGTGTGGACAAGGATTGCAATCTGGGCGGTTCTCCGATTACTCCGGAAGGGGTGTGGAAGGCCCGTACAGCCGATGCGCACAGCCGTGATATCTTCTTTGTTTCCATGGCACGCAGCATGGGTATTCCTGCACGTATAGACGAAGTGACCGGAAAAGTGCAGTTGATGGGTGATGAAGGTACTGTTGATGTGAACTTTGAGGCGATGGAACAGGCCAGTGCGCCTACCGGCAAGTTTATTGCCAGATATACGCCGATCAAGTCTTTGGCCGACCCGAAGTATTATTCTCATTTCTCTATTTCCAGACTGACTCCTGCCGGAACCTTGAAATTGCTGAATTATGATGAAGGCGATATTGATATGGGTGGCGGTGCTACTTGGGCTAATCTGTTGAAGAACGGAACGGCACTGGATGCCGGCAATTATGTGATGGTGACCGGTACTCGTCTGGCCAACGGCGGCGTATTGTCCCAGCTGACTTTCTTTACCATCAAGCCGGGAGAAACGACTACGGTGGACTTGGTGATGCGTGAAAGTAAGGATGATATTCAGGTGATCGGTAACTTCAACTCGGAATCTACTTATAAACCGATAGATAGCGATGAACTGAAGTCTATTCTTGCCACTACAGGACGTGGTTACTACATTGTAGCCGTACTGGGTGCCGGACAAGAACCTACGAACCATGCCTTGCGTGATATTGCGGCATTGGGTAAGGAGTTTGATGAATGGGGCAGAGGAATCGTGCTGTTGTTCCCCAACGAGGAGCAGTACAAGAAGTTCCGCCCGCAGGAATTCCCCGGATTACCGGCTACCATTACTTACGGTATTGATGTGGACGGTTCCATCCAGAAGCAGATTGCAGAAGGCATGAAGTTGTCTAACAAGACTATCCTGCCTATGTTTATCATTGGGGATACCTTTAACCGGGTGGTATTCGTGTCACAAGGATATACCATCGGACTGGGTGAGCAGCTGATGAAGGTGATACATAAGCTGTAGGATTCAGTATAAACAAAAAGTAACGCGGATATTCAAGTTTGCAAACTGAATATCCGCGTTAAATATATTGATAGCGTTTATGCTTATCTGTTTACTTGTCATCATCCAAGTCATCGTCCTCATCGTCCCAGTCATCCTCTTTCTTTGATTTCTTGGGGTTGAGGCTTTTGTTTTTCTTTTCCAGTGCTTTGTCGTTTTCGTCTTTCAATGCCAGTTCGGACAAGGCGGCTTTTACTTTGTCAGGATCGGTAACGTCTTTCAGATACTCTTCTATCTTTACAGTACCTCCCATGGATACTTTTGAGTTACGATAAATCATGCCGCTGTCTACGCTGCTCCGTCCGGAGAAATGAAATTCCGAAGTTCCGGTTTCTTCGGCAATCTTACGGATATTACCGGCATTCACACCGCATCCCGGCATGATGATGATCCGTCCGTCGGCCTGTTCCACCAATTCTTTCAGAAGAGGGATTCCCTTTTCGGCGGTAGCTTCCTGTCCGGAAGTAAGAACCCGGTCTATACCCAGTCCGATAATCTGTTCCAAGGCCTCTTTGGGATTGCTGCACATATCAAAAGCACGGTGGAAGGTGACACTCATCTCGCCTACCGCATTCATCAGTTTCTGCATCAGAGGCACATCGACATAGCCTTCTGCGGTAAGACAGCCGAATACCACACCGTCCGCACCCAGCTGGCGTGCCACTTTAATATCATGCAGCATGATTTCTTGTTCAATAGGAGAATATAGGAAATCTCCGCCACGGGGACGGATAATGACATGCAGTTTTGTTTGGTTCAATAATTGGCGTGCCATACGGATTTCGCCAAAAGACGGGGTTGTTCCGCCTTCCGGAATACCTGCACATAGTTCTACACGATAAGCACCGGCTTGTTGTGCCTTCACAGCACTTTCCACGGAGTTGGCGCAAATCTCGATTTTTGATTTGTTACTCATAAAGTTATTTAATAGTTAATTCAATTCCATAATCAACGTCATCGGGCGCTTTGGGCTGTTCCAGCATTTCTCTTTCAAATATTCCGCCAAGGGAACTCCAATGGTTTCTCTGCGTGAGTCCGTCATTGGTCCGGTTCTTTACGGATGACTTTGTTCTTCATAATATGATGAATTTGTCAGTGCAAAGATAGGCATAATGTAAGAGTGTGAGAAATTTTAGCGGGAAAAATTTTTAATTAAAAAGCCGGTACTCCTCTCGGAGTGAGAGAAATACCGGTTTTCCTATGGGAACGAAATGGATTATTGCACGTGGATGCGATGGCCATTGAATACGTTCATGCCCAGTTTGTTCATAATATGCTTGATGGCAAGCTGTGCTTTCACGGAGTTGCCGGCGTCATCCAGAGGAGGCGCGAAGGCTGCAATGCCCATGACACCCGGCATTACGCCCATGACACCGCCTCCTACGCCTGTCTTGGCAGGAATTCCCGAAGTGTAAAGCCAGTCGCCTGTATGCTGATAGAAACCTACGGTAGCTATCATGGAGGTGATTTTCGGGGAGAGGGCTTTGTCGAACACTTGCTTGTTGGTGTTCGGGTTCAATCCTTCGTTGGCGATGGTGGCTCCACAGATGGACAACTGTTCTGCAGTGATGCCCATGGAACACTGGCGGGTGTAGAGGTCGAGCGACATATCGGGGTCATCGTAGATACGGTTATAATTTTTCAATAGCCAGGCGATGGAACGGTTGTTGAAATTTGTCGCCGACTCTGACCGGTACAGTTCGTCGATCAGTTGCGGGGTACTTCCGCATAGTTCGGTCATATTGTCTACGATGGCTTTCCACTTGGCATCGCTGTTTCCTACGGGTTGCACCATACTGTTGGCCGAGATGGCGCCGGCGTTTACCAGTGGGGTGGACGGATGGTCGTTTTCCAACAAGATGGCCATGATGGAGTTGAACGGCAGTCCGGTAGCATCGGCGCCAATCATTTCGAGCACCTTGGGAGCACCGTATTGGCGGAGTACCAGGATGGCGGTCAGCACCTTGGAAACGGACTCGATACCGAAACGGTACTGAGAGTCACCCAGTTGGATGATTTCTCCGTTCATCAGGCAGATACTGATTCCGAACAGTTTGGGATCAATATTTGCCAGATAAGGGATGTAGTCGGCGTTCTTACCGTCTGTATTGTCCTTGTACAGATTGTAAGCCTCCTGGGCAACATCCTTTATTTGCTGGATAGTTATAGTTCTTTCCATAAATTAATTTGATTGAAGTAACCATCTGCCTTAACGGCGGATGGTTGCATTATTGTTATCTATGCTTATTTTTTAGCGGCGTTGCTATGGGCATTGTGAGTGAACACAGTACCTTTTACAGCGATATTCTTGTCTTGGGCGATGCGGGTAGGAGTGGGATATTCCAGTTTCTCGAACTCGCAGATGGCATTCTTGATGTCGTTCAACAACATATCCGCCATGTCACGGCTGAATCCCTGACGTACTACAACACGCATAACCACGTAATTCTGGATATTTTCCGGCAAGGTGTAGGCAGGAACCATCCAGCCGCTTTGCTGCAATTTAGCCTGCAAATCGTACAGAGTCCATTTGGCATTCTTTGCATATTCGGGTTTCATGTACCAGATGAACAAAGGATTTACTACGTCATCGCTGTAATTTACGAACGGAGCCATCTTGGCTATTTCGCTGTGGATGTACTTGGTGATTTCCATGGAATTGTATTGGATGGCTTTGTATCCTTGGAATCCCAGACGGATAAATTGGTAGTACTGTCCCAGAATCTGTGCGGCGGGACGGCTGAAGTTCAAACCAACCTGTGTGATGTTCGCACCCAGATAATTTACACTGAACGACATGGCATCCGGAAGGTATTTCTTGTCTTTCCATACTACCCATCCCAGTCCCGGATAAACCAGTCCGAACTTGTGGCCGGAAGTGCTGATGGAGAGAACCCATTTCAAGCGGAAGTCCCATTTTGTGTCGGGATTGAGGAACGGCAGGATGAAACCGCCGGTTGCAGCATCTACATGGATAGGAATATCATAGCCGGTTTTGGCGTTGTAGGCATCCAGTGCTTTGTCCAACGCTTCCACGTCATCGTTCAAACCTGTCCATGTCACACCTTGGATGGGGACGATGCAGATGGTGTTCTCGTCACACATCTTCAGTGCTTCTTCGGGGTCCAGAGTGGTTTTGTCCAAGGTGAGAGGTACTTGGCGCATTTCAATTTGCCAAAGTTGGGCGAACTTTTCCCAAACAACCTGAAAACCGCTTGAAATGACAAAGTTAGGCTTGTCAGTCGGTTTCCCCTGAGCTTTACGTCTGTCTTTCCAGCGTAACCAGGCGGCTACTCCTCCCAGCATACAAGCCTCGCTGGAGCCGATAGCCAGTGCTCCGGTTTTCCATTTTGCCTGTTCGGGCGAATTCCACAAATTAGCCATGATATTGATACATTTGGCATTCATCACTGCGATACGAGGATATTCTGTTTCATCAATGTAGTTGATGCTGATGGCTTCGTTCATCAGTTTGGTGGCATAGTCGTCCATGTAGGTGGTAACGAAAGTGGCCAGGTTAAGGCGTGGCTGGGTTTGGGCGAATGTTTCGTCTTTTACCATTTGATAAGCAATCTGTGGGGTGGTAGGTTCCATAGGGATGGTATCTACCGGGGCAGGCTGTAGCATTTCGTTTGAACCAAACACGGCTGTCTTTGCGTCACCGTCTCTCAAATCACAATTACATTCTTTCATTTTACTTAAAGTTTAGATTAGTAATACAATGGAAAACATGGGAGTTTCCCGCGTTTTTCTCCCTCAACAGGAGGTTTGGAGAAAAGTTTCTTGATTTTATGTTTTTTAATTTATGGGGGATAATGTGTCATGCGGAACATAGCGCAGCCAATTGGCATAGTAGCATATGGGCACATGATTGCATTGACCAATTATAAACCGGCTTTGAACCAATTCTTTTACACTTTGTTTCTATCACAATCTAAACCGATTTCATTATGAAAGTACAAACAGGGCAGGGGACCATTCCCCTCATTACGTTAGTAGGTATATTTTCCATCTCGGCACTCAATGCATTGCCGGGACTGGCGGTGTCGCCCATTTTGGGAGATTTGAATAAAATATTTCCCTCTGCTACAGATCTGGAGATCCAGATGTTGTCTTCGTTGCCGTCACTTCTTATCATACCCTTTATCTTGTTATCAGGTAAATTGACAGAGAAAGTGAACAACCTTTTGTTGTTGCAGATAGGGCTGGCTCTTTTCGGGGCGAGTGGTATTCTTTATCTGCTTTCTGATAAAATGTGGCAGTTGATAGCCGTCAGCGCCATGTTGGGGATGGGGTCGGGATTGATTGTTCCGCTTTCTACCGGATTGATATCCCGTTATTTTGTGGGAAGTTACCGTACAAAGCAATTTGGTTACAGTTCTGCCATCACCAATATCACGCTGGTGCTTGCCACTACGCTGACAGGATATCTGGCAGAAGTGAACTGGCATTTGCCGTTTTTGGTCTATCTGTTTCCTTTTGTATCCGTTTTCCTTACTCGTTATCTGAAAAAAGATCTCTCCAATTATCATTCCTCTGATGATATTCCAGCCGATACTGCCAGGGAAATGGGTAAGCGGGGAATTAATGTCAAGGCTTTGGTCAAGCTGATGGCTTTTTACGGATTGGCTACTTATCTGGTGATTATTATTAGTTTCAATCTGCCTTTCCTGATGGAAGAATATGGGCTGTCCAGTGGTAGGGCAGGCATCTTGATATCTTTGTTTTTTCTCGCTATTATGGCGCCGGGTTTTGTCCTGAATAAGATAGTGCAGGTCTTGGGCCGCCGTATCTATATGGTTTGTTTGTTGATGATAGCCTGTGGAATGGGGATTATTCTGCTTAGTCGTTCCGAAATACTGATTGCTTTGGGATGTATTCTGAACGGGCTTTCATACGGTATTATCCAACCGTTGATTTATGATAAGACTTCTGATGTGGCGGTTCCTCACAAAGTGACGTTGGCACTTGCTTTTGTCATGGCGATGAATTATGTGGCCATACTGCTTTGTCCGTTTATTGTGGATGCTTTTCAGAATCTGTTCCATTCTCATTCGCAAACCTTTGCCTTCTGGCTTAATCTGATGGTAGCCTTGATGGGGATGTTTATTGTGATGAAGCAGGAAAAACTGAGTTTATAAGAAAAATACCCACGTAATAACATAACAGCATGAAGTATGAATAGACAAGTTGAAGCAAACCTTAGCATGGTTGTCTCCAAAGCGTTGGGAGGCCTTAATATGAACGCACTGAAGTATCTTTTACCTTTGTGGATAGCTCCTGTGACAGGGGTTACTTTCCGATTGGTATTTGGGGCCGCCGCTTTTTGGCTTATTGATATATTTTGCAAGCCCGAAAACTCCACTATCCGTCAGAAATGGCAGCTCTTTATTTTAGGGGCTTTAGGTATTTATGGATATATGTTTTTTTATTTGTTGGGTATCAGTAAGACTACTCCGGTTTCCAGTTCTATTTTTGTCAGTTTGGAGCCTATATGGGTATTCATTATCTCTGTATTGTTTTATAAGGAAAAAGTAACCTGGATGAAAGTGCTTGGCATTGGAATGGGATTGGGAGGAGCTGTTCTATGCATATCCACACAACCTAGTGACGATCTTGCCTCCAATGCTCCGTTAGGTAATTTGATGTGTTTGGCCAGTTCATTGGTTTATGCCGTCTATCTTGTTTTCAGTAACCGTCTGTTAAAAGGAGTGGGAGATATGACGATGTTAAAATATACTTTTTTAGGGGCGGCTGTTATGGCTGTTGTTGTCAATACGATTTATGGCTTTGATGCTCCTATACTGAAAATGTCACTTTTCTCTACGCCTATGTTGGTCTTGCTTTTTGTTTTGGTATTTCCTACCACCATTAGTTATTTATTACTTCCTCTCGGGCTGAAATATCTGAAAACGACATTAGTAGCCATTTACGGGTATTTAATATTGATTGTTGCTACGGTGACTTCTTTTGTTTTGGGGCAGGATCGCTTCTCATGGACACAGTTGGCGGCGATTGTTCTTATTTGTGCCAGTGTTTATCTGGTGGAAGTAGCCGAGAGCAATAAACAGATTACGTCGAAATTAAAATAAGACAGCAGATAAGGAGTGTCAAAATGAAAACGATAGTGCTGCCGGGGCTTTTACATATTTCCTTGAGTGTGAACTTTGTCGACAAGTGAAAAGGAGAACAAAGAGAAAAGAATACAATTTTACGTTGTATGTGAGTGTAAGGAATCAATTTTATTTGTAGCTTTGCACCCAATTTAAAAACAAGAGTGTTATACCTATGCTACAATTAGATGCAATATACAAAGCGGCTCATGTCCTGAAAGAGGTTGTCCGTCGCACTGATTTGATTTATGCTCCTCAGATAAATCCTGAGAGTACAGTTTATCTGAAGCCCGAAAACCTGCAACTCACAGGATCGTTTAAAGTGCGTGGTGCTTATTACAAGATTTCCCAATTGTCCGATGAAGAAAAGGCGAGAGGCGTGATAGCCTGTTCTGCCGGTAATCATGCGCAAGGGGTGGCATTGGCTGCCACTAAGTGCGGTATCAAGTCGTTGATTTGTCTTCCGGAAGGAGCGCCTATATCTAAAGTTGAGGCTACGAAGCATTATGGGGCGGAAGTTTGTTTGGTTCCGGGAGTCTATGATGATGCTTATCAGAAAGCCCTGCAATTGCGTGATGAAAAGGGATATACTTTTGTTCATCCCTTTGATGACGAGAACGTGATAGCCGGACAAGGTACTATCGGTTTGGAATTATTGGAGGAAATGCCGGATGTGGAGGTAGTCATTGTTCCCATTGGTGGGGGAGGACTGATTTCGGGAGTGGCTTATGCGTTGAAGGCTTTGAAACCATCTGTCAAGGTATATGGCGTACAGGCGTTGGGTGCGGCCAGTATGGCAAATTCTATTCTTCATTCGCGTATTGAGCGTCTTCACTCTGTTTCCACTTTTGCCGATGGAATCGCGGTGAAAGAGCCGGGAACAAATACTTTTGACTTGGTAAATCAGTATGTGGACGGAGTTGTAACTGTGACTGAGGACGAGATTGCCGCAGCTATTCTGGCATTGATAGAACGCCAGCGGATTGTTGCAGAGGGGGCGGGAGCTGTGTCCGTTGCCGCAGCCATGTTCAATAAAGTACCGGTAAAGGGTAAGAAAACTGTCTGCCTGGTGTCCGGAGGCAATATTGATGTGACGATATTGAGCCGTGTCATCAGTCGCGGTATGGCGAAGTCGGGACGTACCTATGCAGTAACTTTGGACTTGATAGACAAGCCGGGGCAGCTGTTGGGAGTCAGCAAAATTGTCGCAGAGCAGGGAGGAAATGTAATTTCTGTACATCATGAGCGAAATAGTGAGAGTGCAGATGTCACCGGATGTGCCCTTCGTGTCGTTATGGAAACCAGAAACGAGGAACATATAGCATCCATTCGTCAAAAACTGTTGGATGCAGGCTATGTGATAATGAAATAAATTATATACCTTACAAGTAGAAAGGAGGAAAATTAAATATTTCTTCCTTTTCTTGCTTCTAATTTTAATTTCTCCACACAAAAAATCGATTTTTATAGTGAAAATATCATTTTATACTTCTTAGAATCCAATTAAAGTCGTACATTTGTCGCAGTTTTGTAATGTAGAGTTTGCAAAAATGACCGATATAATCAAACATCGTGGTATTGTGGAAAACATTGAAGGTTCTCACGTGCGGGTGAGAATCGTACAAACTTCTGCCTGTTCGGCTTGTAGTGTGAAAGGGCATTGCAATGCATCTGAAAGTAAAGAGAAACTGATTGATGTTTTTGACATGAAGGCATCTTCTTACCGCATAGGTGAGGAGGTGATGATTTATGGTACTACTTCCATGGGGATGCAAGCCGTATTGCTGGCTTTTGGTATCCCTTTCTTGGTATTGCTGATTACTTTATTTATTTCCATGCGTCTTACGGGGGGGGATGAGTTAAGGTCGGCGCTTGTTGCTTTGTCAGCCTTGCTCCCGTATTACCTTATTATATATGTATGCAGGAATAAGTTGAGCAAGAAGTTTTCATTTACGCTTGAACCAATAAAAAATAATTAATAAATAACTAACTAAAATTTATGGATTTAATTCTGGTTGCAGTAATTTCGTTGGGAGCGATTGGCTTGATTGCCGCGGTAATCTTGTATGCCGCTTCTAAGAAGTTTGCTGTGTATGAAGATCCGCGGATTGCCAAGGTGAGCGAAGTGCTTCCTCAGGCGAATTGCGGTGGATGTGGTTATCCCGGTTGCTCTGGTTTTGCCGGTGCCTGCGTGAAGGCTGCCGATGCCGGTTCACTGGAGGGTAAGTTATGTCCGGTTGGTGGTGCTCCGGTAATGGAGAAAGTAGCTGCCATTTTGGGATTGGAAGCCGTTGCTGCTGAACCGAAAGTTGCGGTGGTAAGATGTAACGGTAGTTGTGAAAATCGCCCTCGTACTGCTTTGTACGACGGAGCTAAATCGTGTGCCATCGCTCATGCCACTTCAGGTGGTGAGACGGGTTGTACATTCGGTTGTCTGGGTTGTGGTGATTGTGTGGAAGCGTGTCAGTTTGATGCTATTCACATGAATCCTGAAACCGGTCTTCCGGAAGTGGACGAAGAAAAATGTACAGCTTGTGGGGCTTGCAGCAAAGCTTGTCCGCGTAAGATCATTGAAATTCGTCCGAAAGGAAAGAACAACCGCCGCGTAGTGGTGATGTGTGTGAACAAGGATAAGGGAGCTGTTGCCAACAAAGCTTGCAAGGCTAGTTGTATTGGTTGTGGAAAGTGTGTGAAAGTGTGTCCGTTCGAAGCCATTACGTTGGAAAATAATTTGGCATACATTGATCCGGCTAAGTGTAAGTCTTGCCGTAAATGCGAATCGGAATGTCCGAAAGGGGCTATCCAAGCTATCAATTTCCCGCCACGTAAACCGAAAGTAGAAGTGCCGGCTGGTGAGGCTGCTGCAAAACCTGCTGTAAAAGTAGAGGCTTCAAAGGTGGAAACTCCGAAAGCGGAAGCGGTGAAAGCTGAGGCTCCGAAAACGGAAGCATAATCAAAATTCAAAGTAAGTAAAAATTAAAAAGATATAACAGTGAAGACATTTAGAATTGGTGGAGTACATCCAGCAGAAAATAAATTGTCAGCAGGCAAAGCCATTGAAACACTTGCACTTCCTAAGCAAGCGGTATTTCCTTTGTCACAGCATATCGGTGCTCCTGCTACTGCCATCGTGAAAAAAGGCGATGTGGTGAAGGTAGGTACGAAGATTGCTGAGGCGGGTGGCTTTGTTTCAGCAGCCATCTTCTCGTCTGTATCCGGTAAAGTGAACAAGGTAGACGCCGTAATCGATGCTAGCGGTTACCGCAAGCCGGCTATCTTTATCGATGTGGATGGTGACGAATGGGAAGAATCAATAGACCGCAGTTCGACATTGGTGAAAGAGTGTGCTCTCACACCCGAAGAAATCGTTGCTAAAGTGAAAAATGCAGGTGTAGTAGGTATGGGCGGTGCTTGTTTCCCTACTCATGTGAAACTTTCTCCTCCTCCGGGCTGCAAGGCGGAATGTGTAATTATCAATGCTGTAGAGTGTGAGCCTTACCTCACTGCCGACCATCGTTTGATGTTGGAAAAGGCAGACGAAGTACTGGTGGGTGTAAGCATCCTGATGAAAGCTGCAAAAGTGACCAAGGGATATATCGGTATTGAAAATAATAAACCGGATGCTATTAAGTTGATGACTGAAAAGGCTGCTCAGTATCCCGGTATAGAGGTAGTTCCTTTGCAGGTGAAATATCCGCAAGGTGGTGAGAAACAGTTGATAGATGCTGTGATCGGTCGCCAGGTTCCTGCTCCTCCCGCTATTCCTATCAATGTGGGTGCGGTAGTTCAGAATGTAGGTACTGCATTTGCCGTTTATGAAGCCGTTCAGAAAAACAAACCTTTGTTTGAACGTATCGTGACTGTTACGGGTAAGTCTGTCAAGAATCCCTCCAACTTCCTCACCCGTATGGGTACCCCGATGAGCCAGCTGATTGATGCGGCTGGCGGTTTGCCCGAAGATACGGGAAAAGTGATAGGTGGCGGTCCGATGATGGGTAAAGCACTGGTTAATACGGAAGTTCCCATTTGTAAAGGTAGTTCGGGTGTGCTGATTATGAATGATAAGGAAGCTGCCCGTGCGGAAGCTCAGCCCTGTATCCGCTGTGCCAAGTGCGTCAGTGTGTGTCCTATGGGATTGGAGCCTTTCTTGTTGGCGACACTTTCAGCTCATAAGGACTGGGAGAGAGTAGAAAAAGAAGATGTAATGTCGTGCATCGAGTGCGGTTCGTGTCAGTTTACATGTCCGTCTCATCGTTATTTGCTGGACTATATCCGTTTGGGTAAGGGCACAGTAGGCGGTATCATCCGTGCACGTAATGCTAAAAAATAATTCGACAAAATAGTATGGCTAATAAATTAATAGTATCATTATCGCCTCACGTTCATAGCGGTGACAGCATACAGAAGAATATGTATGGTGTACTCATTGCGTTGATACCTGCGTTGCTGGTGTCATTTTATATGTTCGGACTGGGCGCCGTGGTGGTGACCTTGACCTCGGTTGCCGCCTGTGTATTCTTCGAATGGGCGATTACCAAGTTTATTTTGAAGAGAGAACGCTCTACCATCTGTGATGGTTCGGCTATTATAACCGGTGTGTTGCTGGCATTCAATCTGCCTTCCAACTTGCCGCTTTGGATTATTATCATCGGTGCGTTGGTGGCAATCGGTGTGGGCAAGATGACTTTCGGCGGATTGGGTTGTAATCCTTTCAATCCCGCGCTGGTAGGTCGTATCTTCCTGCTGATTTCTTTTCCTGTGCAGATGACTTCATGGCCGTTGGTTCAACAATGGGGAAGTTATACCGATGCTGAAACCGGTGCTACTCCGCTGGCATTGATGAAAATGGCTGTAAAGGGTGATGCAAATGCTTTAGGTCAGTTGCCCGATACATTAAGTCTGTTTCTGGGTAATAACCCGGGTTCACTAGGTGAGGTGAGTGCATTGGCTTTATTGCTTGGTCTGGGATATATGCTATGGAAAAAGATTATTTCCTGGCATATTCCTGTATCTATTCTGGTGACAGTATTTGTATTTTCCGGGCTGATGCATTTGGTTGATCCGGTTGCTTACGCATCTCCGTTGGCTCACTTGTTTACAGGTGGTTTGATGTTGGGAGCTATTTTCATGGCAACCGACTATGTTACTTCGCCTATGACTCATAAAGGTATGATTATTTACGGTGTGGCTATCGGTTTCCTGACGGTGGTTATCCGTTTGTTCGGTGCATATCCCGAAGGTATGTCTTTCGCTATATTCATTATGAACGCATTCACTCCGTTAATCAATACTTATTGTAAACCTAAAAGATTCGGGGAGGTCGTGAAGAAATGAAAAAACTAGAATCATCTTTGAAAAACATGGTTATCGTGCTGACAGGCGTAACCGTGGTAGCCGGAGCATTGCTGGGTTATGTGAATGAGTTGACAAAGGAACCCATTGCACAGGCTAATGCCAAGGCTTTGAGTGATGCCATTGCTATCGTAGTTCCGGGATTTGACAATAATCCTGCCGAAGCTCCTGAAACCATAGAATTGGAAGGCGTTACTTATAAGATATATAAAGCAACCAAAGGAGGAGAATTTATTGGTGCAGCCGTAGAGTCTTCTGCAAATGGTTTTGGTGGTGCGTTGAATGTATTGGTAGGTTTCGATAAAGAGGGTAATATTATAGACTATTCTTTGTTGAGTCATGCAGAAACTCCGGGACTGGGATCAAAGGCAGCCGATTGGTTTAAGAAAGGCGGCAAAGGCGATATTACTGGTATGAATCCGGGACAGAAAGCATTGGTTGTAAATAAAGATGGCGGTCAGATAGATGCAATCACTGCTTCTACTATCACGACACGTGCTTTTCTGAAAGCTGTGAATAATGCTTATGCGGCATATAGTGGCCAAAATGTGGATGGTTCCAGCGGTGCGACACAGCAGGTGTCTGAAACTGCTGCCGATGCCCCCAAAGTAGCTAAGGCACAATGTGAGGGAACTCAGGATTGTTGCGGACAAGCCTGTGACTCTGCTGCCTGCAAAGCTGCTTGTGGTGGTAAATGTGATCCTGCTAACTGCGACAAGGCGGACTGTAAAAAAGCAGAATGCCCAAAGCAAGATTGTAAAAACAAAAAATAAGGAAGGAGCAGACTATGAATAATTTTAAAGTATTGATGAACGGGATTGTCAAAGAGAATCCTACGTTTGTACTCCTTTTGGGTATGTGTCCTACATTGGGAACCACTTCTTCTGCCATCAATGGTATGGGTATGGGACTGGCAACCATGTTTGTGTTGATTTGTTCGAATGTGGTAATTTCATCTATCAAGAATCTGATTCCTGATATGGTGCGTATTCCTGCATTCATTGTGGTTATTGCATCATTTGTAACCTTGTTGCAGATGATTATGCAGGCATATGTGCCGGCGCTGTATGCTACTTTGGGATTGTTTATTCCGTTGATTGTGGTAAACTGTATTTTGCTGGGACGCGCCGAAGCGTTTGCCGCAAAGAACGGTCCTGTTCCTTCATTCTTTGACGGATTGGGTATGGGACTAGGATTTACACTTGCATTGACCATCCTTGGTGGTGTACGTGAGTTCCTTGGTACAGGTAAATTGTTTGATATCGCTATTATGCCGGAGCAATACGGAATGTTGATTTTCGTTCTCGCACCGGGAGCCTTCATTGCATTGGGTTACCTTATTGCGATTGTGAATAAACTGAAGAAAGCATAACCCGTAAAAAGTAAGAAAATGGAATATATATTGATATTTATCACCGCTATATTTGTGAACAACATTGTGTTGTCACAATTCTTGGGTATTTGTCCATTCCTCGGTGTATCCAAGAAAGTTGAGACAGCTACGGGTATGGGAGCGGCTGTTGCATTCGTGCTTACCATCGCTACCATTGTTACCTATCTTATCCAGAAATTCGTGCTCGATGCTTTCGGGTTGGAATATTTGCAGACCATTGCATTTATCCTTGTCATTGCAGCATTGGTACAGATGGTGGAAATTATTTTGAAGAAGGTATCTCCCGCCCTTTATCAGGCATTAGGAGTCTTTCTTCCGTTGATTACTACTAACTGCTGTATTCTGGGTGTGGCTATTTTGGTAATCCAGAAAGACTTTGATTTGTTGACGGGGGTGGTTTATGCCTTCTCTACAGCTCTTGGTTTTGCTTTGGCTATGGTGTTGTTTGCAGGTATCCGTGAACAATTAAGTTTGGTGAATATACCTAAAGGAATGCAGGGAATGGCTATCGCATTGGTTACTGCCGGTCTGCTGGCAATGGCATTCATGGGATTTTCAGGTGTAGACAAAGGCTTGGGTGTTTTGTTTGGAATAGAATAAATTCACTTCATCGTTAAAATAAACCGATTCAGAAGTCCGGAGCACAGCTTCGGACTTTTTTATTAGAAAGAAATCCATTGTTCTTGTCCGTAAATTCAATTTTTATGCTTATTTTTGCATTAGAATTAATAGAGAGATTAAATGGCTATGACCTTGATTGTACTCGCGGCCACTATGGGGAATAAATATGGTGGATTGAAACAGCTGGAGGGAATAGGTCCTAATGGCGAAACAATATTAGATTTTTCCATATATGATGCCGTAAGAGTCGGATTTAATAAGATCGTATTTGTCATAAGCAGACATTTTGAACAAGAATTCAAGAAACTGGTATCAGGCAAATACGAACATGTGGTAGAAGTGGAGTATGTTTATCAGGATGTGGAAACGATTCCTGAAGAAAAGCGTAATCCGAAGCGCAAAGCACTGTACGGTTCGGTAAGAGCTGTTCTGATGGGAGAAGAGTTGATTGACTCTCCATTCGGTGTGATAAATGCCGTGAACTTTTACCAAAGAGAAAGTTTTGAATTGTTATATAATAATCTGGTGATGTTGGGAGAAGCTGACTACCATAGTTTCAATATTTGCTACAGGCTGAGAAATGTATTGGCGGAAAGCGGAGGGGTTACCCGTGGTATTTGTGAAGTGGATGAAAAAGGATATCTGTTGTCCGTTACAGACCGTGTAGGAGTAGAACGGATAAGTGGAAATCCGATGTATCCTAATGAATTACATAAATGGGTGGCTTTGGATGACAACAGCTTGGTTTCAATGAATATGTGGGGATTTACTCCGCAGGTATTCGGTGAGATGAAGAAGGCGTTCGATAAGTTCATAGATGAGAATGGAATGGATATGAAAGCCCATTATTCTATTCCGGCTTTTATGAATGAGCGTATTGCTGACGGAGTCAGGGTGAAAGTGATTGAGACACCTGCCAGATGGATGGGATTGGTATCGCATGATGACAAGATACAAGTCCTGCTTCGTATCAATGATATGATACGAAAAGGGATCTACCCGTCGAAGTTGTTTTGAACCTATTAGAAAACGACAGAATATTAAGTATTATGAAAGAAAGAATTTTAGTAACAGGAGGAACCGGCTACATCGGTTCTCATACGGTAGTAGAGCTGCAAAATAGCGGTTACGACGTAGTGATTGTGGACAATTTGTCCAACTCAAGCGCCGATGTGGTAGATAATATAGAAAAGGTTTCAGGAATCCGTCCTGCATTTGAAAAGTTGGATTGCTTGGATCTTGAGGGAATGGATAAGCTGTTTACTAAATATCCGGGTATAAAAGGTATTATTCATTTTGCGGCTAGCAAGGCTGTGGGTGAATCGGTACAAAAACCGTTGTTGTATTATCGCAATAACTTGGTTTCATTGATTAACCTGTTGGAGTTAATGCCGAAACATGGAGTAGAAGGTATTATTTTTTCATCATCATGTACGGTGTATGGTCAGCCCGATGTTCTTCCTGTAACGGAAGAGGCTCCGATTAAGAAGGCTGAGTCTCCGTACGGTAATACAAAACAGATCAATGAAGAAATTATTCGTGATACAGTTGCTTCGGGATCGCCTATCAATGCTATTATGCTGCGTTACTTTAATCCTATTGGCGCACATCCCACTGCATTAATAGGTGAATTACCTAATGGGGTTCCACAAAATTTGCTACCTTATGTTACTCAGACAGCGATGGGTATTCGTGAAAAACTGAGTGTGTTCGGGGATGATTATGATACACCGGACGGTTCTTGCATCCGTGACTATATATATGTAGTGGATTTGGCGAAGGCTCACGTTATCGCAATGGATCGCATTTTGAATAACAAGCAGAAGGAGAAGGTGGAAGTCTTTAATATTGGAACGGGTAAAGGCGTTTCTGTATTGGAACTGATCAATACGTTTGAAAAAGCTACCGGTGTGAAACTTAATTATCAGATCGTGGGTCGTCGTGCCGGAGATATTGAGAAGGTATGGGCTAATCCTGATTTTGCTAATAAGGAGTTGGGATGGAAGGCAGAAGCCAATTTGGAGGACACTCTACGTTCGGCTTGGAACTGGCAGCTGAAACTAAGAGAAAGAGGAATTCAATAAGAATTAAGATATTTTTAGAAAGACCGATGAACAAAGGACGCTAGTGTGGCGTTTTATAGATGCAAATAACCTGAAACCCCTCTTGGATATGTGAATACCTGATTGGCGGTAGTTATGTTACTCAAAACATAGAGCAGGCTAAAAAATTGCATAGTAGTTTTGTCGTGTTTTATTTTGTGTTTGTGTTGTGGCTGTTCTCCGACGTGAGTCGGGGGACAGTTTTTTTTCTGACTATTTAGTTGTTTTTTAGTTATTTATGGCTATATTTGTCGAAAATAATCACGCACTACTTTATGAAAACAAAATTTTGGATCATCTGCTTATCAGTTTTCTTTGTGTCTTGCTTGCGTAATATGCATGATATATATACGGGGGAAGAGGAAGAAGAGGAGGAAAAAATCAATAAAGGCGATTTTTTTGATTTTACTACTGTCCGTAATAGTCAACTTATCATTGATTATGGCATGAAAGTACAGACTGCTTTTTATCTGTATGATGAATATCCTATGGAATTAGTTGGAAATACTTGGGAATTTAAAGATATAAATCCCATTTATGCCGCTTCGACTGATATGAATGGTAGGTTTTTTTCAAAAGTATCTTTGCCGGCTTATTTGAAAAAGGTATGGTTGGTAACTGATAATGTGTTGGTCGTATCACCTGTTGAATTGGAATTTCTATCTGACGGACTAACCTTTAATTATGTTGATTATAAGGCACAACTGTCTGCCAACGGGCATTCTAGAGCGGTAATGGGAGGAGTGAGTTATCCTGACGGATATGATGTATTGGGTAATTGGAATGAAAATGGGGTTCCTGATTATTTGTTGCCTGAAAAGTTGGATATACCCGGTGCTTTTTTAGAGAGATGCAGTAATTTAAGCCGTTCTATAGTAGTAGATAATCGTAATTTGCTGGAAAGGTTTCCGGAACTACGTACTTCAGGGAGTAATGATATGGTAATAACTAAATCTACAGGTTTGGTTGCGACTTATTTTGATTTCTCGTCTACTGCGTGGGAGGATATGGTTGCTTATTATACTTATAAAGAAGGAGAGTCTGTGGACATAGCTACCATAAAAAAGACCATCCTGATTCCACGTTCCAGTAGGAATGCTCCTAAATCTTTAGTCGGTGAGCAAATAAAACTAAAATATTGGAATAAGGAACAAAGCAAGTATGAAGATGAATTTCCCCAAGGTACTCATATTGGATGGATTTTATTGGGAATGGGATTTGGAAAAGAAAAGGGTGTTTTTCCTCGTTATTCTAATCCTGCATATAACGATAATAAAGAGCAACGTTCAGTTTTGTTAAGTGATCCGGAACTGGACAATTGTTTCTTTATGGCTATGGAAGATAATGTGGACATGCGTTTTAATGATGTACAGTTTGCTATTATGGCGTCTGCTTCTTCTTCTGTAGAACCTACTCCTAATATACCGGATGAAGTAAATAAGGGTGAAATTTCGTATGTAGTCAAAGGGTCTTTGGCTTATGAGGACAATTGGCCTGATAAGAATGATTACGATATGAATGATGTTGTGATATATTATTCCAGTACAGTTGTGAAAGATAAATCTTCTAACGCATTGGTGCGCACCACTACTACTTTTACTCCGATGAATGATGGTGCTACTTATACAAATGGGTTTGGTTTTCAGTTGGATTACGTAGGGAAGGAGCATATAGATTTGGTGCAGGTGAGTCAAGAAGGTAATGTGATCGGAAAAAACTTTGAGCCGGGAATAGAAAAGCCTGTATTAATACTTTTTTCTGATATAAAGCCTGTTCTCAAAAAGCCTGTGACTGTAGTGATCGGATTTAAAAAATATGATAAAGTAAGCGACATGGATGCTTATCCGCCTTACAATTCTTTCATTTTTGTGAATAAACGTTCTCATGAAGTACATTTGTCAGGCTATAAGCCGACAAGCGTAGCTGATGAGAGTTTACGTGGTACGGGTAGTGATTTGAGTCAAGACTCCAATGGTATCCCAATGTATTATATAGCAGAAGATAATATGCCTTTCGCTATAAATATCAGTAACAGTGAATTTAGATGGCCTTCAGAGAAGGTGTCTATTACTACCTATTATCCCGAGTTTAAACAGTGGAGAGATTCTTTTGGCGCGGATTATAAAGATTGGTATTTACATCCTAAAGAATAATAAAGGGTGAAAGGCACTGTTGTTTTTGATAAATCGGACTAACAGGACTTTTTACTTGAAAAAATGTCACCTTTTGAAGCCAAGTGATTCAATCTTTTTGTACTTTTGCGGACAATATGATTTTATAAAGGAAAACTCACATGGATTCAGTCTTTATTACGACGCGTAAGCAACGGATTATCAGAGAACTAAGGGATTATATGTTGATTGCTCTTGGTATGCTGATGTATGCTATTGGATGGACCGTCTTTTTGTTACCTAATGACCTTCCTTCGGGTGCGGTGCCAGGTATTGCTTCTATTGTTTATTGGGCTACCGGTTTGCCGGTTCAGTACACCTATTTGGGAATAAACGGAGCATTGTTGATACTTTCTTTGGTTATTTTGGGATGGAAGTTTAGTGTGAAAACCATCTATGCTGTATTTGTGCTGAGTTCTATTCTGCCTATCATACAGGATTTGACCGGGGGAGAGTCTTTAATACATGACCAACCTTTCATGGCTTGTGTCTTGGGAGCCTTTTTCTGCGGAGGTGGTATTGGTGTCGCTTTTTCTGCCAATGGTAGCACAGGAGGTACGGATATTATAGCTGCTATTGTCAATAAGTATCGTGATATTACTTTGGGCCGGGTTATTTTGATGTGTGATTTGGTTATTATCTCTTCCAGTTATTTTGTATTGCATGATTGGGAGAAGGTGGTATATGGATATGTTGTCTTGTTTATATCCAGCTTTGTCTTGGATCAGGTAGTAAATAGTGCCCGTCAGTCAGTGCAATTCTTTATTATTTCTAAGAAGCATGAAGAAATAGGGCATCGCATAAATAAAGACCTTCATCGAGGAGTGACGTTCATTGACGGAGTAGGTTGTTATACCGGTGCGGGTGTGAAAATGATGTTTGTGCTGGCAAAAAAACGTGAGTCTACTACTATATTCCGTTTGATAAAAGATATAGATCCGAATGCATTTGTATCACAAAGTGCTGTCATTGGTGTATTTGGAGAAGGCTTTGATAGAATAAAGGTTAAATAAGAGTTCCGAAGTTAAAAAATAGAATAAGGGCGTTCTGAATGGACGCCTTTTTTTATGTCTGTTTTTTGAATGAACTTCAAAGGATATAAGACTTTGTTAACTGAATGAACTTTCATAATGTAAGTTTGTTGTCTGCTTTATCTCGAAAAATAAGTATAAAATAATATTTTGAAATTATATCAGATTATATTTTGATATCAAAATGTTAGTTTATACCTTTGCTGTATAAAATAAGAAATGATAAACTAATAAATAACCTGATCATGGAAACAAAACTTACAGAAGAAACCCGAGTAGAAAGTGATTTAATTGGTGCCCGCGAAATTCCGGCCAGTGCATTGTATGGTGTGCAGACTCTAAGAGGCATAGAAAATTTCCCAATAAGTAAATTTCATCTAAATGAATATCCGTTGTTTATCAACGGTCTTGCCATTACGAAAATGGCAGCTGCAATGGCTAACTATGAGTTAGGTTTATTGACTAAAGAACAAAAAGATGCCATAGTGTTGGCGTGTCAGGAAATCTTAAATGGTGAGCATCATGAGCAATTCCCGGTAGACATGATTCAGGGAGGTGCCGGTACTTCTACCAATATGAATGCTAATGAAGTCATTGCTAACCGTGCTTTGGAGATTATGGGATACAAACGTGGCGAGTATCAATATTGCTCTCCTAATGACCATGTGAACTGCTCGCAATCAACGAATGATGCTTATCCCACTGCAATCCATATTGGCATGTATTATTCTCATCTTCGTTTTCTGCCTTATTTGGAATCGCTGATTGGTGCATTCCATAAGAAAGGAGAAGAGTTTGCGCATATCATCAAAATGGGGCGTACTCAGCTGGAAGATGCCGTTCCTATGACTTTAGGTCAGACATTCAATGGTTTTGCCAGTATATTGAGAGATGAAATTCGTCATTTGAATGAAGCTGCGGCAGACTTCCTGACAGTAAATATGGGTGCTACCGCTATTGGTACAGGCATTTGTGCGGAACCGGGATATGCGGAAAAATGTGTGAAAGCATTGTGTGAAATTACAGGTTTTGATTTCAAATTGTCGTCAGATTTGGTAGGAGCTACTTCAGATACTTCCTGCTTGGTAGGTTATGCTTCAGCTTTAAAAAGGATAGCCGTAAAGGTAAATAAAATATGTAATGATTTACGTTTGCTGGCTAGCGGACCGCGTTGTGGCTTAGGAGAATTCAACCTTCCGGCTATGCAACCGGGATCTTCTATAATGCCAGGTAAGGTGAATCCGGTGATTCCTGAAGTGATGAATCAGATTTGTTATAAGGTAATGGGTAACGAACTATGTGTGACTATGGCTGGCGAAGCTGCCCAAATGGAACTGAATGCTATGGAACCGGTGATGGCACAGTGTTGTTTTGAATCTGTAGATTTAATGATCAATGGTTTTGAAACCTTGCGTACACGTTGTGTAGAAGGTATTACTGCTAATGCGGAACGTTGCAAGATTGAAGTGCATAACAGTATTGGTGTAGTAACCGCATTGAATCCGATTATTGGTTATAAAAACTCTACAAAGATTGCAAAAGAAGCGTTGGAAACAGGTAGAAGTGTTTATGAACTGGTCTTGGAACATGGTATTTTAAATAAGGAAGAGTTGGATACAATCCTAAGTCCGGAAAACATGTTGAAGCCGGTAAAATTGGATATCAAGCCTAGAAGATAAATTTATTTCACCACAGACTACAGGAAGGTAAAGAACTTGTTTCATGAAGCCGGCTTCAATATTTGTAAAGCCGGCTCCATGAGTGGTGGCACCAGTTTTATTTCTGCCGATAAATTGATTTCTAGAAATCCGGTATAGTGGTTTGCCACTGCTATAGCGTATAAATTGTTTTGCCGATATTTTATCGGCAGACAGTTTGTATAGCCTGTGGTATATTTTTTTAGAACTTTCTGAATGTGAGGCGTGCATAATCAGATTTCAGAATTAGTTTCTTGCCTGTTGCTTTTTCCACCTTAAGATGATTAATAGCTTGATTAAGTCCGAAAGGTTTCAATTCATTCAGTGTCGTTAGTTTTTCTTCATCTCCCCGGTGGCGGAATTCACTCATGGTTACCTCATCTCCTTTATAAGAGAAACGTCCGATATGAGTGCCTCCATTTCCACCTTTGGCACTGATTTCCACCAAATGTAACTGGATACTATAATAAATGCGGTTACATTCTTCTATTTTCCCATTAGTATATTCTATAGTCATTAATTGCCATCTGCCATCTAATTTGCCATTGATGGGAGCTTTGTCACAACTGCTGATTCCCAGCATAAAGAGTATGAATAATAATATTTGTTTCATATGTTGATTGGGTTGACAGTTAAAACTTTTATTTATTGCCCGATTTGATAATTCCTTGTTTGCGGATAACCAGCATTCCACCATAATTATTTCCAAGTAAGTTGCCGCGATCCATAGCTCCGGATACAGTGAAACTCCATCCTTTCAGTTGTTGTGGAGCATAAGTTACTTCAAACAAAGAGTTGAATTGTTTCTTGATCTCATTCAGAGGATTATCATAAGTACCCCAATGGCGGGAGTAGGAGAGCAGCATACGATAACTTAGCGACTGACATGGGGAACCGCAGAATCCTATGTGATGTGCCAGTACACGATTGCTGATAAAAGTAATCTGTCCGTTCTTGTTGTAAATAGGTCCGGGAAGTAAAGGATTACCTATTCCCATTCCCCAATGCTGCCATCCTTGATAGAGGTAGTGATTATAATAATTATCTTTAGCACTGATTTGCTCTTCAAATTCCCCCCAAAAGGAATCATACAGCATAGGTCCGGTTTGATCTTTTGTTCCTAATCCTTCGTATACAAAAGTATCAATGAAGCGGTTTTTGGGAAAAGTTATTTCCAGTCCGATGTGTCCGTCTTTCCAACGTCCGTATTGGAAAAACATTTGGGAGTGGTCGTCGAAATAATGTTCATAATAGATCTTTACCTTCCATCGGTTAAGATAAGCTGTTGCGGCAAAATTCCAGCTACCGACATGGTTTCCGTAGATGTTTACTTGTTCGCCTTCGGGTGTGGTATCATCTCCGGCCATAGGAACCAATACACGCATAAAGTCAACAAACCGGGTAGGCATATCTATTACAGGCTCTTTTTGTCCTGCAATATATTGGTCTCCGCCAAATTGGGCGGACATTTGTATTCCTCCTTCAAATTCTACCGGAAAATGTTCTTTGTTTCCTACTTTGGCGAAAAGCGATTTACTGTGGTAAAGTACATCAATGGTATATGGGTTGCCTATGGAGGTGAAATGTTTCTGCCATTTGTCATCAGTAAAACGTCCATAGGCTATGTGTCCTTTCAAGTGAAGCCATTTATGGGTACCTGGTATGGCTACATAATCGGGAACTTCCAGGCGTATTTGGGGAATGGGGCGGGCATTATTTGATTCTACCATACCTCCGCTGCTTAACTTGGAATTCTTTAACTCGGGCAAGCGTTCTTTGCTGCCGATACTCAGGTTCAACCATCGGTAACTGAGGTCTGCATAGGCTTGTTGGATGATGAAGGAGGAGGTGAAATTGTAGGCGGTTGCCAAATCCAGTCCTGCACTGAAGCCGAAATGTTGGTTTAATGGCATTGTATGTGCAATCCCTGCCCGTAAATAACCATTTTCGGTATTGGCAGAAGATAAACCTTGCCTGTTGGCAGTAAGCCACATCGGCGCGTAGGTTCCTTTACCCGATGTTCCTCCCATCTCAACGGTATATTCTGTTTTGACAGGGAGTTGGGCATTGGTGTGCTGCGTAATAGATATTAACAGAAATTGTAATAAGAATAGTTGTATTTTCTTCATTTAGTTTATGTGTTTAGTGCTAAGCTTGCTAAAACGAAATCGGTTTATCAGTCTGCCATCCCGAACTTTTGTGAAAAATTTGGACTCTAATCATTTTATGTATATGAAAAGTTTCACTAATGTTCAGAATGGCCGACTGTATAATCATATCAGCAGGAATTTTGGCATATTTATTTTCCTCCGGCAGGCAGGTTTTTCAGCCAGTAATCAGCCATTGTCTTTCGCAGATGCAAGCTGGTTCCCTCGCCTTCGTAAATTCCATGGGAACGCATCGGGTAAGAAATCTGTGAGAAGATTTTTCCGTGCCGTACCAGTTCATTGACCAACATTTCACAATTCTGATAATGGACATTGTCATCTCCTGTACCGTGAATTAACAGCAAGTTGCCTTTCAATCCTGCTGCATACGAGATGGGAGACCCTTTGCGGTAACCCTCCGGATTATTTTGAGGAGTATTCATATAACGTTCTTGATAAACCGTGTCATACAGACGCTGGTCGGCCACAAAAGCAATGGCAATACCTGTGTGGAAAACATCGGGATAACGGAACATACTGTTCAGCGTCTGGCTGCCTCCGCCACTCCAGCCGGTGATACCGATGCGTGCGGTGTCAATGAAAGAGTATTGACGTGCCAAGTCTTGGATGCCTCTTGCCTGATCTTCACTGGCAAAGGTTCCGACTTCTCCATAAATACATTTGCGCCATTCGCGTCCACGGGGTGCATTGGCACCACGGTTCTCGATGCTGACTATGATATACCCCAGGTTTGCCAAGTACTGGTGCCATAAACTTCCTCCGCTCCATACATCCTGCACGGTGGCGTTGGCAGGTTCTCCATAGACATCAATTATGACCGGATATTTTTTGCTGGGATCAAAGTTTACGGGTTTGATCATCCATGCATCCAGTTCCAGTTCTCCTGAACGGGTTTTTACAAATTCTTTCGGTTGCAGCCCCAAGGCTTTGTATTGCTCCTTGGCTTTTGCATTGTCAGTAATCAGACGTATACTTTTATGGGCAGGGAAAGACACCATGTCGATTACAGGGGGAGTTTCCGAGTTACTGAATGTATGGACTGCCCATTTGCCGGACGGTGACATGATATAACGATGTTGCCCGCTTTGGTCAACAGGACTTAGCCGCTTTACCTCTCCATTGCCGAAAAGACGTGCCCGGTAGAGATAGCGCTGGGTGAAGTTGTCGGGAGAGGCGATAAAGTACACAAAACCTTTATCCATATCCGCACCTACTTCTTGAATATAATCAAAAGCTCCTTGGGTGATGGGCTTGATTTCTTTACCATCACGGCTTACACGATACAGGTGGCGCCATCCGTCACGTTCGCTTTCCCAAGTGAAATACTTGTTCCCTTTCAACCAACGCACATTGTCATTCGTTTCCAACCATGCGGCATCTTGATCGGTAAAGATATTGACGGGGGTATTTTCACCTATTTTCGCAATCCATACTTTATTGGTGTTTTGGGCACGGTTCATTTGCTGGATGAACAGTTCGTTGCAGCCCGGAATGAATTCCATACGTGGAATATAGTGGTTGCGTGCATCACCTGGAAGAGCCAGCCAAGTGGTGTTTCCACCGTCGGCTGATACATAGCCTACTTTTACAGCGGAGTTTGCTGTTCCGGCTTTAGGGTAGGGAAAACGTTGGATTTTAGGATAAATGGAATCTACATTATTGATGATATCAAACCATCCCGTACCTTGGGTATCGCTTTGCCAATAGGCTATGTATTGCCCGTCGGGACTCCAGCGGAAACCGTCGCGGCAGTTGAATTCTTCTTCGTATACCCAGTCGAATGTTCCGTTTACAATTTCATTATTTCCGTCTTGAGTTAGTTGGTTGATTTTCCCGTCAACCAGACTCTCTACATAAATGTTGTTTCTGGAGACATATGCTACCCGGCTGGCATCCGGCGAGAACTTGGCGAACATCAAGGTAGCTTCCGGCAAGCTTTTGCCCAATTGTTGCAGTTTGCCGTCTTTCAAATTAAGCACCCAGTAATCACCGCGGGTATCATAACGCCATACGCGACGGGTATTGGTATAGATCAATACTTTGGAGTTATCCTCGCTGAATACGAAATTGCGGACAGAGATAGGTTTTCCTGTTTGCGGATTCAGAAGCATATTGGCAGGGATCAGCACTTCTTTGGAATTGTCCTTTGCTTTGTAGGCAGTGACTTCGTATGCTCCCTCGGCATTTTTCTCTATTTTGGAATAACGTTCTCCATCTTTCATCCAGTTCACGTTACTTCCGCCTTCTGTCTTGATCAGTCCTCCGTATACGGCCTCCTCCAATGTGGGGATACGTTGCGCATGAGTTGTGGTTCCGAAACAGAATAAGCATAAGACTAATGTAAATAAGTTCTTTTTCGTCATAGTTATTATGAATCTTTTACTAAAAAATAGATGTCCATTTGAAAACACAAGTATGTATTGGGACTCCGGATATCTGTTTTCAAAAAACGGGCGTCTATTTTAGAAAAACGGACGCCTGCTCTTTTCTTTTTTATTTAATTCCTAATTTCTGTTTGATTGCAGCCGGAATAGCATCTTTATGCACCATGAGGAAAATAGTCTTGGCACGTACATAGCTTTCGGACATATTCAGATAACCGCCAAATGTATTGCGTTCTGTACCCCAAGAATTTTTGGTGATATAGTATTTGGTCCCGTTCTGGTCTTTGGTAATACCGGTAAGATGCATCAGGTGGTCATCTGTAGTGACAAATGCTTCATAACCTTCCTGACGGACTTCCGGAGTGACATTTACTTCGGGACACGGTTTTTCAAATTTGTAGGCTTCCGCCAGCATCTCTCTTTGTTCTTTAGGGTCCATTTTCTCAAAACGTGCACGGTCGGAACCCGAGAGATCTTCCGCTTTTTTCACTACCGGATTGATGGCTACACCATTTTTGAATGAAAAACCTTTTTCACTGACATCACCGTCCCAACATACGGTATATCCGTGGGTCAAAGCATAGTCGGCAACTTCCATCATTTCGTCCAGCGGAAGATTGTACATTTGTTCATTTTCCCAATTGTCGGGTACTTCCGGAGAGAATTTCTGGTAATACGGTTTGTGAGTGAAACTAGTCAGTTCGATATAATCGTCCATGTTCAAACCCAGACTTTCGGCAAAAGATTTCGGAGTGTACTCTTTTCCTTTGTAAGTGAACTTTTCAGGAAGTTCTCCTAGATAAGTATCGAAAAGGTTGTTGATCAGCTTGTAGTATTCCGGGCTGCGACGTTTCATCTTAACGGCTGTGTTTCCTAAAGCGTTGATATATCTCACCATTTCGCCATGGTTATGTTTCTCTGAGTTATAGTTGATTCCGTGATATACTTCCTCGGGTACGATACCCACTTGGTTGAAAGCATTCTTCCATGTGTGTGAAAGGCTTCCTTGTCCTAAATTCCCGTTGCCTCCCCGGTAATAGTTGTCTTCCAATTGGTTCAAGTACTTTTGGCGTACAATGAACATTTCAGAAAGATCATATTCCCCTTTGCCCATACGGAGCAGTTCGGATTCCATGAACGAAGTGGTGGCAAAGCACCAGCAAGTTCCGGTAGAGGCCTGATTTTTGACTGGAGTTGCTTTCTGTGATGCAACAGTCGTGAATTTGTAACCACTTTCTTGTGCATACATGGCTGATGCACAGCATAGCAGTGCGGCTAGTGTGAATACTTTTGTCTTCATAAGTTTGTTTTTAATATGATAAGGTTAACAATTAAAAGCCGAAGCGTGACTCAATCCAATATTGGTTTGCCATTTCGTCCCAGCGAAGGATGGTGGCGCCTATAAAGTCTGCCGTGTAGTCTGTGAGATAAGCACGGGCTGCTTCTTCCCCTTTAGATTGAAGGATACTTTGGTATTGTGCTTCCACAAATGGAAGTTCCCGTTGTCCTTTTTCCTCGAAATGACGAATATTTTTTTCCATTACTTTGCGGGCAGTTCCCCATCTTACAGCAGCCAGTTTGTTGGCGCGGCGATAGTGCCATAAGGCGGCGTCGTCGCGATAGCGGTGGTTACCGCAGATTTTATACATAGCAGGGAAATCAGTAATGCCACAGAATACCGGAACGCGCGGGCTTTGTCCGGGGTTGTCCATAGAGAACCATACCACACCGCCTACTGCATCGGGCAGCCAGTTGCGCAATTGGATAACTGTAGAATAAGCACATTGCGGAACTGCGATATTGCGTACTGATTTCACAACTCCCTTTTTAATACCGTTCAGCATATTCAGTTCATCGCCACGCATCCACGGATTGGCTTTTGGGCTGATAATGGTGTCTACTTTTCCGGTTTTTCTATCTTTTACCGTAACTTTCAGATTCTGTGTCATATCCAGCGGCGTTCCTTCGTATGTTTCCCGGAGCAATGCCATAACATCGGTTACAGATACTTGCTTGTCGGGTTTTACACTGATAGGCAGTTCTTCTGCTTCATAATCAAGCTTTAATGACGGTGCCAGTGCATTCAGGATAAAGTGCTCGCGGGTGCTGAAGGATTTCAGTTGGCCGGAGTAATTCTTTCCGCTATAAGCTTTCCAAAATTTAAAAGGCTCTTTTCCATCCCAATATCCTAATTTTTTAGCCACGTCAAATACATTTTCGGAAGCCATATAGTGGTCGGGATCTTTCAGATTGAGGGTGCTGATTCGCGAGATGTTGGCAGATACGCCTACATGATCATCCGGAATACGGACTGCCGCCCATACTCCGCCAATGTTATCTTTTCCTTCTCCGAAGACTTCGAAGTGCCATACTTCATCAGGATCGGCAATGGTCAGACATTCGCCGCTGTCGCCATAACCGTATTGTTTTATGAGATCTCCCATCAGGCGGATAGCCTCACGGGCTGTTGTACAGCGTTGCAATGCCACACGTTGCAATTCTTCAATCATAAACATACCTTTGGGATTTTCCAGATCCCTGCGTCCGCTTACGGTAGTTTCACCTATCCCCAGCTGCTTTTCGTTGATGCAAGGGTAGGAGGTGTCCATGAAGGCATATGTTTTTCTAGCTTGTGGTATTTGCCCCTTGATTTTTACATTAGTCTGGTCGGCTACAAACTCGGTATGCATACGGCCATCGTAAATATTCATTACAGTATCCCTTTCATAACTTTCTGCCGGAACCATGTTTACCCAGGTTCGGTACCAGCTGTCGCATGTATGACTGGTTATAACTGATCCATCGGTAGTTGCTTTCTTTCCTACCATAATGCTAGTGCAGCTTTCCGGATCCTTTGTGTAATTCGTTTGGGCTGTGACACTTTGTGCCATGACTAAACCCAGGATTGTTAAAGAGGCTAGTAGTTTCATAAAGGTCGTTTTATTACTATTGCGTTTCAAAAGTATATAAAAAAAACTATTATTCAGAACTTTATCGGTTTAATTTTGTAATTTATGTCTAATAATCCAGCCTTTTTTGTATTTTTGCAGCAAATACAAAAATTGGGAGCACATGACAACTAGTATAGACATAGCTAGAAGGATAGCAGAAGTTAACCATCCTCTCAGTAGAGAAAGTGTTCACGCATTAGCCGAAATCTTAGTTTGTAGAAAATATCGTAAAGGGGAGATTGTTTTGCAGGCCGGTGAGGTTTGTAAATCGATGTTGTTTATAGAAAAAGGAATGCTCAGACAATTTTATTATAAATATGATAAAGATCTGACTGAGCATATCGGTTATGAGAACGGAATGATTATTTGCATAGAGAGTTATTTTAAACAGGAGCCCACCCGCTTGATGGTGGAAACTTTGGAAGCATCCGTGGTATGGGAGTTACCCCGTGTGGAAGTGGAGAAATTGATAGATCAATATCACGATATCGAACGTCTTTATCGCGGTTTTATCGAACATTCTTTGATAGAGTCACAGGTGAAGGCGGACGCGCTTCGTTTTGAACCGGCTCATGAACGTTATAACAGATTGTTGCAGCTTCATCCCGAAATATTGAAGCGTGCGCCTCTTGTGTACATCGCTTCCTTATTACAGATGACTCCCGAAACCTTGAGCCGTGTCCGTTCTTCCTTGCTTTAGAATTGATAAATCAATCCTAGCCGGGTTTCAAAGGTCTTATATTTTATGTCCTCATGGTAGGAATAATGTGTGTGGCGGTAGTAATAGGACACTTCCATATTGGCTTTGAAGTGGGAGCTTAGATTCAGCTCGATAATCGGATTCACTACAGCGAGCATTACATTTCCTTTGTCTCCCTGCGCATTCAGATAGAGCGGATCTATTGTTTCCAAATCCTTGTGTTCGTATCCTTTCCAGGTAAAAATCTGGTAAAGATGCATATTCAGTGCGAACATGCCGTAACGGCCGAAGTCCAGAATGGTGTTGTTCTTTATGCTGTATCCGCTTCCCATATTGTAATTGCGGTCTATTACGTTGTAATAGTCGGTAAGGCTTCCACCCAGCAGGATGGCACTCAGGAACACACGCTGTTCCAAATTTACCAGGCTGTTCATTCGGGGGAATTTATAAATCATACCCGGTCCCACACTGGCAGCTTCCGAAATCTTGTAAGGGATACGCCCCGATCCGTCAATCACTTCCTCGGAATCAAAATAGTTGAAGTGCTGGAAGATACCGAACATCATTTCCATGCCGGTAGTGGTTTTCAGGGGAACACCCCATAGTTTGCCCATCAGGTTGATCTGGCTGATAAGAGGCTGGTTCCCGGAAAGACCGAAGGTGGCCCGCGCGGTGAAGTAATCGTATGGGCCGTCATTCACTTTATCGAAGGCATCTCCGTATTGTACCCGGAATTCAAGGTAGGGATTGTGCTCTCCACGGAACAGGTAATTGTCATCGGCCAGATAACGGTCACCGGCACCTATGGAAAAGTGTACCGGAATGCGGTCGTAATCGTGGTATTTGTAATGAGAGCGTTTTACTTTCCACATCTCGCCGGTTATCATTCGGTTCAATCCCCGCATGGGGCAGATCAAGGTTCCCAAAAACTCGCGGGTGAAACGTGAGAAACCACGCTTGGAGTCGTCCAGTACCAAAGAAGACATACGGTGCGTTACTTCTCCCAAGGCGATGCCGCCTAGGGTGGTTGCCATCAGGTCATTGATGGCGGGCGGCTCCACTTCTGCGGCTATTTCCCACATCAAACTACCAGCAAAGGCGTATGGAGCCGATTCCCAAAAGGTAAGTCCGTTGCTGCGTGCTGCATTGAAATAAAGATTTCCGTGATAGGGGTGGGCGAACAGGTTGGTGGAGAATTGGTCGTTATCCCATACAAAACCATGCTTGATATTGCGCCGTATGCTGCCGATACTGATTTTGGCAAAGTCTTCGTTCATTACATAACGGTCGAATGCCCATACTCCGACATTCATTCCGAAAGTTTCGGCAGCGGCACGCCAAGGGTGTTTTTTTTGCAGGCGAGGATCGGTGAATGTATACATGGAATCGGGGCGGTGGAGCATCTGGGCTGTGACGTTCCCGGCACTTAATGCCAGCAGGCAGACTAATGCGATATGCTGTAGTTTCATACTGTATGGATTAGTTTATACTAGGGTGACGGGGCTGCTTAAAACAAGATAACACCTGCTTCGAAAATAGGTTTTTTTTCGTAGAACTTATTTTTATCATAGTAGCGCGTCATGCCGTAACCACCCGATGCAAAGAAACTGATTCTGGATTTGAATTTATATTCCAGATTGATACGGGCTTGCAATGAATACATGCGTTCCGGTGTTTCCGCATCTTCATTTTCAAAGTTTTCTATATGGAAATAACCTAAGTCGCCACTTAGTTCCAGTTTGGAGGCGATGGGATAGTAAAGACCGGCACGGTAGAACACACAGCCCGAAAATTTGTCATTCAAATCCAGATAGTGTGTACCGATACCCAGCATGGTATAACTCCGGCGGTTTTTAAAACGCACGGCAGCATTCAGTTTGCTGGTGTTACCTGCAAACAGCATCATCTGGATACGGGTTTTGGGAGTGATATTCACCAAACCTAGTTTATGGGCGGTAGTATCCTTGCTATGGTTGATGATTCCTATTTGTATTCCTTTTACATTCCCGCCACACAGGTTGAGTAAACCGATTTGCGCGCCGCTTACTTCTCCGGCGTAGTTGCCGGGAGCGAACTGCACACCGCGTAACTTGCCTTGGCAAACATTGGTCAGTCCTGAGAATTGCAGGGCATTTTCCGTCTTGACGGCGATATTTACCGCACCACAAAGCTGCAAGCCTCTGATTTCTCCGGCAGCGATATTGCTGATGGCGGAGAATTGCATACCATTCACGTTTACACCTACATTACCAATGGCTGAGACTTGAGCGCCTTTGGCTTTTCCGCCACTGATATTGAGCAGGGTGGAAACTTGTGCTCCGTTCAGTTTCTCGGCAGATACGTTCATCAGTCCGCCGATAGCGATGCCATTTTGTGATTTTCCGGCAATGTTGGCCAAGCCGGCTATCTGAACTCCTTGGGCTTTGTTGCCGGCCAGATTCATCAGACCGCCGATGGTAACTCCTCTTGATATGTTTCCGGCAATGTTGCCTAATCCGGAAATTTGGATACCGTTGGCTTTCCCTCCGGCAACATTCATCAGTCCGCTGAGCATGATGCCATTGGCATTGCCTCCGGCTACATTGGCAATACCTCCCAGTTGGAAACCGGAGGCGTGGCGTCCGGTAATGCTGGCAAGGCCGGAGATTTGGAAACCCGTCATATCGTTTTGTACAACACTGGATACAGCGTTGATACCGATTCCTTTCAGTTGATAGATATTTGTAAGCAGACCGATATTCAGATAAGTGGTTTTGACACTGTCTTTCTTCGCGGAAATGTTCAAGGAGATGTTGGGGCCTTTTTTAAGCTTGTCCTTTTTCTGGGCAAAAGCAGGAGTTGACATACCTGCACAATATCCTAAAAGGAGTATTGCTGCTATACGCATATTCATTTTCATACATTTTTAGTTTCTTGGGTGCAAAGGTAGCAATAATCGGTGAGATATGGAAAAGTAGAGCAAAGTTATTGAGAAATAGGCTTTTTGAGAAAATAGCTTCTGTAACCGGATGACGGGAAAAGTCAAGTCTGAACCAAGTTAGGACTTCGCTACGTTACCGATTCGTTACCCTGCATAATTGGTGGTATCGGCGCTTAGGAAAAATAGAGAAATACACTATTATATAGTGAGTTACTGACAACTCACGCAACAATTCCGGTAACGGATAATAATTGCGCCGTTCCTCTGCTATTTGCGTATCGACGAAGGACTCTTCACCAAGTAATTTTGAAACCAAAAAAGTTCAGAAAGATGAAGAGTACATTTTCAGTTATCTTCTACCTCAAACGGCAGGTAGTGAAAAAAGACGGTACAGTGCCCGTCATGGGACGTATCACGGTGGACGGAAGCCAGACACAATTCAGTTGCAAGTTGTCTGTCGATCCGAAGTTGTGGGACACCAAAGGCGGGCGTGTCATGGGCAGAAGCACGGCGGCACTCGAAACGAACCGCCTGCTTGACAAGATGCGCGTGCGCATCAACAAACACTATCAGGAAATCATGGAGCGTGACAACTACGTCACGGCGGAAAAGGTCAAGAACGCCTTTCTCGGACTTGAACACCGCTACCATACCTTGATGCAGGTATTCAACCGGCATAATGAGGACTACGAGAAGCAGGTGGTGGCGGGCATGAAAGCCAAAGCCACGCTTTCCAAGTACAAGACAGTGTACAAGCACCTGCAAGAGTTCCTCAACATCCGCTACCATGTGAAGGACATCGCCTTGAAGGAGCTTACCCCTGCATTCATCTCCGACTTCGAGATGTTCCTCCGCACGGACAAGCATTGCTGTACCAATACCGTGTGGCTGTACGTATGCCCGCTGCGGACGATGGTGTTCATCGCCATCAACAACGAGTGGCTCACGCGCGACCCGTTCAGGGAGTATGAAATCAAAAAGGAGGAAACGACACGCAGCTTCCTGACGAAAGACGAAATACGGCAGTTGATGGAAGGGAAACTGAAGAACGCCAAGCAGGAACTTTACCGCGACCTATACCTGTTTTGCGCATTCACGGGCTTGTCCTTCGCCGATATGCGCAATCTCACAAAGGAAAATATCCGAACCTACTTCGACGACCATGAGTGGATCAACATCAACCGTCAGAAAACGGGCGTGGTTTCCAATATCCGCTTGCTTGACATCGCCAAGCGGATTATCGACAAATACCGGGGATTGTGCGAAGACGGCAGGATATTTCCCGTTCCCCACTATATGACCTGTCTGTACGGAATACGTGCCGTTGCCAAACGTTGCGGCATCACGAAGCATATCACGTGGCATCAGAGCCGCCATACGGCAGCCACGACGGTGTTCCTCTCCAACGGTGTACCCATCGAAACAGTCAGTTCCATGCTGGGACACAAGAGTATAAAGACAACGCAGATATACGCGAAGATAACCAAAGAGAAGCTCAACCAAGACATGGAGAACCTTGCCGCAAGATTGAACCAAATCGAGGAATTTGCAGGATGTACCATCTAAAACAGAGACGCCATGAAACGTGACATAATCATTATAGAGGACAAGACGGTCAGCGTAACCGGTAACGAGGTATGGATGACCGCCGGGGAAATCGCCGAAGAGTTCCATGCCACCGTCCCGGCAGTGAACGCCGCCATCAAAGCCATCCGCAAGTCGGACGTGCTGAACGACTACGAGGTATGCCGCTACATACAGCTTGAAAACGGCCTGTACGCGGATGTTTACTCGCTTGAAATCATCATTCCAGTAGCCTTCCGGCTGAACACATACTATACACACGTGTTCCGCATGTGGCTGGTGGAGAAGGCACTCTCAAAGGAAAAGAGGCAGGCATACGTGATGTTCATACAGAACGGGAAAACCGGATATTGCTGAACACGCATACAGACAACGAAAAAGGAAACGGACAACGCCATCGGGTGCTGTCCGTTTCCTTTTTTTTTCATGCAACCGCCTTATTCCAGCGGCTTGAGGTAATTCGCCTCCAACAGTTCACGCAGTCCCGATTCGGGATAAAGCACCTTACCTGCCAGAAGGATAAAGGGCAGCATCCTGTTGTTGCGATACTCCTGCAAGGTGCGGCGGCTTACCCGGAGCATTTCCGCCACCTCCTTGTCCGTCAGGTAATGTTCCCCGTCCAGTGGCGGACGGTAACTTTCCAAAAATGCGGAGAGCCATTTGGAGCCTTTGAGCATATTCTGTATCGCGGTGGCAACCTGCTCGTCCTCCATTGAGAAAACCTCGTTGTTCTCGTTCATCATAACATCGGATTAAGTGGTTAATAAAAACAGAGTCATTTTCCATCGGGATAGATCGTGCCGATAAGCGGAATAAGCCGCCTGACCTCCTCCGGCCTGTAATAGAACCTGCGGTTCATCTGCGAATAGCCGATAAGCCGCCTGTCACGCAATGACTGCAACGTGCGCGGGCTGATTCTCAACTGCCCGCAGACCTCCTCGCCCGTGAGCCACCTTTCCAGCCGCCCGCCGTCGCTTTTGCGCCTTAGGGCGGCGACTTTCTCCGAGAGGGCGTTGAATGACGCCAGCATCATCTCGAAGGTCTTTTTCTCGATAGATACGATTTCCATATACCAAAACATTTAATGATTTACCGCAAAGGTAACGCAGCCGCCTTGAATGCGTGCCGTTTTCCGCTATATGGCAGTTTGTTGCGCCGGTTGTCCGGGTTACGG
>ENA-OZHH01000010-OZHH01000010.1-human-gut-metagenome-genome-assembly--contig:-NODE-10-length-109305-cov-8.080787_pt1 | contig 109305 bp, 2 predicted proteins | sample MGYA00244045_ERZ653684 | MGnify/ENA primary metagenome ERZ653684 (study PRJEB26926, sample SAMN06165264) | human gut metagenome | biome: ENVO:00009003; feature: ENVO:2100002; material: ENVO:00002003... | reverse complement strand
GATAATGGATATTCTTCTTATAATAATAGTTATAACAATTCACAAACATCTGTAACAGAAAATCCGCTTACTGCCGGAAACAGAGTTAGCAGTTTTATAACATTGGATAAGCAAGCGATAGGATTTACAAAAGTAGGTGACGTTGTATCGGTTACGGCATCACTTTCTGATGATATGGATGATGAAATAGTTTGGAGAGTAGCAGATCCTACGATATTGCTTATAAAGTCAACATCTGTTGAGGGTAAAAACAGTACCGCACAAATTGAATGGATTGGCGGTACAGAAACAACAAAATTCTTCGCCGGATTAAAATCTAATCCTGATGAATATACAGAAGGTACTGCTATGTTGTTTGAAAGCAATTCAAACAGTAATCAAAATGGCACAAATGAAAACAAAGAATTAAAGACAGAGTTTGAATCGCCGGAAGTAGAAGAATTTTTGAAAGAAATGCAAAAGGAAGGTCTTTCACAAGAAAATTCGGATTATGACCTTTCGAAACTTGGTGAAATTAGCAAAGATAATAATGAAAGCACAGAACAAAAAGAAGAACAAAAAAATAGCTCATCATTAGAATTATTTGATTCAGAAAAGATTTCGCAAAAGTTAGAAGAAAATCAATCATCGGAAGAAAAAAATGCAGAACAAAATTCAAATCAAAATGAAGAAAAAAATGATGAGTTAAATTCAGAAGAAAAAACAACAGAAAATGTAGAGAATACAACAACTTCTGATAATGAAAAATCAGAAAATGGAATAGAAAATGACAGAGTTTCTTCCTATTATAATAGCACTTCTGATAGTGAAGAAAAACAGACTAAAACAGAAACATCAGTTGAAACAAAAACAGTAACAGAAACTGTTCAAGAAAAGAGAACACAAAATGTTAACCGCGAAACTGTGGTTAAGCAAACTGTATCAACAGAAATACTTAACACAGAGCAAACAGGCGGTACGGTTACAAAGACTGTTGAAAAACAAGTCCCTAAACAAGTAACTAAGAACGTTGAAGAAACTGTTGAGCGTGAGGTCGAGCGTGAAATAGTTAATGAAAACGGAGAAACAGAAACTGTTACAGAAACAATAGAAGATACAATTACAAAGCCGGTTGTTGAAACTGTTTATGAAACAGTAGAGGAAACAGTAGAAGAAGAAACACCAATCGAAACACAATACACTGTAAGAGAAACAACAACAACAGAAACAACAACAACGGAAACTGTTACAGACGAAAAAGGAAATGTAATTTCAACAAAGGTAGTTGACAATTCAACATCAACTTCTTCAAGAGATTACACAACAACAGAAATGCCAAGCACAGAAACCAAGACATCAACATCAACTTCTTCGTCATCAGATACAGTTGAAAACGTTACAGAAAAAGAAGTTGAAAAAACAGTAACAAATGTTGTTGAAAAAGAAGTGACAGTCGATTCTACAAATAATGAATCAGCCGCTAAGAATGAAACAGTTTCTGGAAATACAGAAACAGTAAATTCTCAAAACAAGATTAATGCTGACGCAATTATCGAAGTTGCAGCAGACAGTAATTCAAGTGATGATTCAGAAACAACGGAAGTTATTACACCGGCTGAATCGACAACAGAAGTTTCATCAAAAAATAATTTGCCAACAACAATGTATGCAATCGAGCCGGAGCAGACAAATGAAGCATCAGAATCTTTGGCAAAGATTAACATTGATGAAATAAATAAAAAGCTTGTTGCAAATTATAATATTTCAGTTTTAAGTGACAGTGGAGGAACTTCGGTAGCAAGTGATCCGAGTGAAATAATTGACGGCTCGGCGGTTAGTGATATTGAAGGGATAGATACAATCGAAATTCGTGTCGGTGAAAAAAGAAACTTAGGTGACATATTACCGGATAAAGGATTGCAAGCGTCACTTACGGCAACCGGCACAACAGTTCTTGACACAAGATTGGCGACAGTTCTTCAAGAAGGAACATACGCATCGGGTGTTACAATAACCGGTGTTAAAGAAGGTCGTACAAGAATAACTGCTCAAATCGGTGGTAAGTTCAGAGTATTCAACCTTGAAGTTTATGGAAACAGAAATAATGTTGTACTTCCTACTGCGGTTCCGATGGTTGTAGCAAACGGTAGTTTCACTTTAGCTTTGAAGAGTGACGGTACAGTTTGGGGTTGGGGTCTTGCAGGTGACCACCAAATCGGTAACTTGAAAGTTACAGGCGACGCTCAAAATTCACCGTACAAAATCGAAATTAAAGAAAACGGAAAATTGTCACCGTTGACAAACATCAAACATATTGCAGTCGGTGACGCACATGCACTTGCAGTAAATGGTGACGGACGAGTTTATGCTTGGGGTCTTAACCGTAACGGTCAGTTGGGTAGCGGATATAAAATCACAGGTTCAAATCCGGCTTACGTTATGACTGCTGCAAATACTCCACTTGAAAATATTAAATATGTCGCTGCCGGAAACTTCAGTTCATATGCTATCAGTGCAGACGGTAAAGTTTATTCATGGGGTTCAAATATTTACGGACAACTTGGTAACGGTCAGTACGGCGGAAATGAAATAGAAAATAATGGATATGACAGTGACGTTGTATATGCAACAGAAATTTCTATTGATGCAGACGGAAATGATTTTTCAAACATTATAAAAATTGCAGCCGGTATTTCTCATGTGCTTGCATTGAAAAATGATGGTAGCTTATATGTTTGGGGAACAAATGGAGATTCGTTGCTTGTAAGTAATTCATCAGAAGATGTTTTACCATTACCTTCAAAAATGGAACTTAGTGTAGACGGCCAAGTTCTTGATGTTGCAGCAGGTGGTGGTACTAACTCATCTGGTTCATCAGGTGATGAAGGTAAACAACAACTTAGATTCCACTCAATGATTTTGACAAGTGCCGGAAGTGTATATGTTTGGGGTCATAATGAAGAAAATACATTAGGTAAAGATGATAACAATAATTCGGGTGAAATTGAAAAACTTGAATCTATAAAAAATATTGTAAGCATTAATGCTGCACGATATAATTCATCAGCAATAACATCTGACGGTAAAGTTTATACTTGGGGTAGAAATGATGAAGGTCAGATTGGTAACTTGAATGTTGCATTGAGAACAAATGAACCGATGAACGTAATGGCTGGAGCAACAAATTCTGAAGATGAAGAAAGATTGCTTGAAAATATAGTTGCCATTGCAATCGGTGCAAATCATATGACTGCATTAAGATTAGACGGTAAAGTTTATTCTTGGGGTACTGATATGTTCGGTCAGTTGGGTGACGGACGTAACGGTTACGAATATGAAAAAGTAGACTTGCCGGTTCTTACAGGTATAGCTTCAAGCAATTCACTAATAATGGATCATGTAAAAGTAGTTGCTGCTGATACAGATGAAATTGCGGGTGAATATGTGGGCAGTGAGGCAATGCCTGAAATTATAACAATCACAGACGCTCAAAAAGTAAAAATAGAAATTCCTGAAATTAAGAAGTATTATAAGTCTGGATTTAACTTGATTGAAAATGATAAAAAATCCGACATTACTTCAACTATAATTTTCTCAACATCAAATGATAAGATTGCGGGAGTGGCAGCAGATACAGTTGAAAAAGAGTGGGAAACTGTTTCTCCGGTATCGTTGGAAAATGGTGGAGAAAGAGGAATTGTAGAAATCAAAGCTGAGAACGAAGGCTTTTTCGGAATATTAAAAATTCACGTTAAAGCACCAAACGAATTTACAACACCTATGATTGCATCAGGTGAAAACTTTACAGTTGCATTGAAATCAGATGGTAGCGTTTGGGCTTGGGGTGATAATACATACGGTCAACTTGGTAACGGAAATTTTGAAAGTACACAAGGTCCGATTCCTGTTTTAGCAGTTGATGGAAAGAAAAATCTTAGCGGTGTATTTAAAATTGCAGCCGGTAAATATCACGCACTTGCTATGACAAGTGACGGTGCAGTTTTAGCATGGGGTTTGAATGACAAAGGTCAACTTGGTAATAATAGCACAACAAACCAAAATGTTCCTGTCAAGGTTTTTGGTGGTGAATACAGTAGTGTTAATGGATTCATAACTCTTGCAAATGATATAGCTGCCGGAGGTAAACATTCATTGGTTGCATTGGCAACAGGTGCAGTTTATGCATGGGGATCTAATAATCATGGTCAACTTGGTAATACAAGAGATGAAAATGACGTTACAGAAAATTCCAAAGAGTTAACACCTGTAAGAGTTATACAAGGTGCGTCATCAGAAGACGGCTCAAGTGCATATATAGACAGTGCAGTAGCAGTAGCCGCAGGTGAAAACCATTCATTGGTATTACTTGGACCAAATACAGAAGTAGCTGATATGGATCGTGTTGTTTTAACATGGGGTGCAAACAACTATGGCCAAATGGGTAGTGACATTATAGTTGGTGATGGTGAAGTTTCAGATGAACCGTCAGATAATGCTTGGAACCAACTTGTTCCAACTGAGCTATCTGCCGATGGTACGATTATAACAAATATTGGGGCAATAGCCGCAGGTAAAAACCATTCTGTATTGTTGGAATATTCTGCTGATGGCACAGGCGGTAAAGTTTATACTGTCGGTGCAAATGAATACGGTCAACTTGGACGTAACAGTACAAGTAAATATTTGTCAGACGTTACTCCTTTATCAACAAGTGATGTAACTGATAATGTTGTTGATGAGAAAAAGGATATTATTACAACTGTAACAGGAATTGCTGCCGGTGGTAATAATACTTCAATTATCGACGCAACCGGTAACGTTTACAATTTTGGTGACAATCGTCGTGGTCAACTTGGTATGGGCAATGTAGGTGGAAATAAAAATGTTGCCACTATTAATAGTGATTTTTTGGAAAATGGTCAAGCAATAGCCGTAGGTTCACAAAGTGGATTTGTGATGAAAAAAGACGGTTATGTTTGGGCGTTCGGATATAACAGTGACGGTCAGTTGGGTGATCTGTCTCGTGAAGACAACAGTACACCTGCTTTGGTAGGCTCAGGTGCAGAAGATGTTCTTCAATTATCTGTAACTGTACCAACTTCTGACGGTGGTACTAAAGATATAGTGAATCCAAACAATATCACTGTAAATAAAAACCAATCTATTAAAGCTAATGGCGGAAACATTATTTCACTTAGAGGCTTTAATCTTATAGTTAATGATGACGAAGTCAAAAAAGCAACATCAATAAATTATTCATCGTCTGATGACAGTGTAGTTTCTGTAAGCGGAACTACATTTACAGCAGTATCCAAGGGAATTGCTGTAATTAAGGCTGTTTCTTCAACAGGCGTAGTTGGAATGTTTGTTGTACATGTAAATGATCTTTCGGAAGACGCATTCTATACAGAGCCGATGGTTTCTGCTGGAGAAAATTTCTCTGTTGCTTTGAAGTCAGACGGTACAGTTTGGACATGGGGTGCAAATGAAAACGGTCAACTTGGTAACGGAACAAAAGGTAAGGAAACAAGCCAATATTCACCTGTTCAGGTAGTAGGTGTAAACGGAACAAGTGACAGTGTACTTAAAAATATTGTAGCAATTTCTGCCGGTGACACTCATGTAGTTGCACTTAGTGCAAATGGTGAAGTGTATACTTGGGGTGGAAATATGTATGGTCAACTTGGTAATGGTACAAGTGGTATTGAATCGGCAATCGAAGGTGATGAAGAAGAACAACATGATGCCGTTGAATACAATGAAAATACAGGTTACTATACAATTTATGCTGCGGAAGGCTTGGAAAAAGTCCGTGAAGTTCTTGACGGAAAATTTATCTTGGCTAAAGACATAACATTGTCAAGCTCTTTTGCACCAATAGGTAATGATGAACAACCATTTACCGGTATATTTGATGGTAACGGTTACAGAATAAACAATGTAAACATATCTTCAGCAGTTATCGGTACAAATATTGGTGACAGTAAGACATCAGTATCTGCAATGTTCGCAGTAAATAATGGTACTATTCAGAATGTAATTCTTAATAGCATTTCTGTAAGCAATACCACACTTGAAATGGAAGATAATGACATGTCTGTTTCGGCATACTCAATTTCAGCCGGACTTGTCGGATTCAATGACGGAACTGTTACTAATTCAGGTATAGTTTCAGGTCAAATATCTTCATATAACCTAAGTGGCGGTTTGGTTGCTTATAATGGTGAACACGGTACAGTTTCAAACGTATATAATAGAGCCGATGTTACAGTTGTAAACAGTGAAACAAGTGTAAGCATAAAATATGTAGGTGGTATTACAGCCGTAAACCTTGGTAATATTTTCCGTGTATATAGCTCAGGAACTATCAGCGGTACATCTGATATATCAGGTGCCGCAGGTATAGCAGCATCTAATATGGCAGAGTCATCTGTTGACGCTGAAGCTGGTGTGGAGTATGGTGTTGTTTATACATATACAAATAATGGAACAGTAATAGGTGTCGGTAATGAAGCTGCTTCATCATCGGCAAATGCAGATTTGACAGATTCTTCAGTATATACAGGTTGGAATTTTGAAGACGGCAGTGGTGTATGGTCATTTATTAATAAATATGACGAAAACGATAAACTTCCTGTATTACAAATTGAACAAGGTCCACCGGCAGCACCGGCAGAAACAGATTATACAACTATGGATAGTAGTGTACCTGTTATTATCGTATCGGAAGACGGAAAAGAAATTGGAAAAATTTCAGCAGTCGCAGCCGGTGGAAATCATACATTAATTTTATCAGAGGACGGCTATGTTTACTCATTCGGTAGTAATGGTAGCGGTCAACTTGGCGTGGGCAACGATGGATATGATTCAACTACATCATTTGCTAAGTATAAGAAAAAAGCTGCGAAAGTTTTAGGCGGACGTAGTGCAAGTAGCGACATCTATCTGTCAAATATTGTTAGAATTGCAGCCGGAAAAGAATTTAGTGCAGCATTAAAATCAAACGGTATGATTGTCGTTTGGGGTAACAATGAATACGGTCAACTTGGTATAAATGCAAACGGTCTAAGAAATCAACCTGTTAAGGTTATAACAAGCAACAGTAAAAATCTTGAAAATGTGATTGATATTTCCTTAGGTGCAAACCATGCACTTGCACTTACATTTGACAACTCATTGTATGCTTGGGGTGCAAATGATCGTAGACAACTTGCATCAAATACAAAAGATATAGTTTCAGTTCCTGAAAGAATAACAATTAGCGGAAAAATTAAGACTATTGCAGCCGGCGGACAACATTCTGCAATTATAACTGCTCTTGAAGGAAGTGAAAACAACACTGTTTGGACATGGGGTGATAATGAATTCGGTCAGCTTGGTATCAAAGATATTAATAGTGATATATCAAGAAACGCATTACCTACTCGTGTAGACAAAGGTGTGACTATCGACAGTACAGATAATTATTTAATTAACGTAATCGGTTTAAGCACAGGCGGTTCACATATAGTTGTAATTAAAGACGATGGTTATGTATACTCATGGGGCTTGAATGCGAGCGGACAAATTGGTGATATTTCAAATGAAACAAGACGTACTCCTGTTTTAACCGGTGACAGAGAAGCACGTGTGCTTATGATGCAAAAAATTATTGCAAAAAAAGCAGATGGATCTGTTGTAAAAGAATACACAGGAAATGATATACCGGTAGAAATCACAATCGAAAATAACGGCTCTTTGGAAATTGACGCAGCAGAAACAATCGAAAAATATCTAAGTGGTTTCAATATGCTAAAGAGTGTTACAGAAACAAAAACCGCAGATGCTACAAAGATTGAGTTTGCAACTTCAGACGACACAGTTGCATCTGTTGATCAGACAGGTGTTGTATCTGCGACAAAGAAAATCGGTAAAGCAACAATTATATTGAGAAATACTGATACTAAATATATCGGCTCAATCATTGTAAATGTAACAGAAGGTATAGCACTTCCAAAAGTTGATTCAGGTGTAGATTTTGCAGTTGCACTTTCAGCAAGCGGTCTTGTATATACTTGGGGTACAAATTCAAACGGTCAACTTGGTATTGATACAACGACAACATACAGACCTATTCCACAGGTTTTAATTGACATTCCACAAATGACGACTATATCAGCGGGTGATGATTTTGTAGTTGCACTTGATGTTGATGGAAACATATGGACATGGGGTAATAACGAAAACGGACAGCTTGGCAGAGGCGATATCGGCGAGGCTTATTCAGCTACGCCTCAAATGCTTAATGTACAGGCAAATTCACAGAATGTTAAATTTATCAATGTAGTAGCTGAAAAAGATTTTGCATTTGCATTGACAAATTCAGGTAGTGTATATTCTTGGGGTACAAGTAACAGAGGACAATTAGGTAATGGTGCTACTTCAAATTCAAATGTACCAAAATCTGTTGTTAAAGGTGCGAGTGCAAGTAGTTCTGCCGTACTTGAAGATGTTATTAAAGTTGTAGCCGGAGATGATTTTGCAGCAGTATTAAAGAGAAACGGCGACATATTTGTATGGGGTGACAATACAGTCGATCAACTTGGTAATGTGTCAGACGGCACTCAGAAAAACGTACCGGTACAAGTATGGAATGGTGAATATGTATCCGGAAATGATACATTTATACACAATGCAGTTGACTTAGATATTGGTGGTAATAGTGCGGCTGCAATTATACAAGAAACTAAAACAGTAAAAGATGAAGATGGAAATGTTTCTAATGAACTTGCAAATGTAATATATACTTGGGGCTCAAATAATAATGGTCAACTTGGTGCTTCAAAGAGTGAAAGTTTTGCAAATGCACCTGTAAAGGTTGATTTGGATAACGTTCGTAGCATTGCAGTCGGAAATGAACATATGCTTGCACTTACAAAGAATGATGAAATGTATGCTTGGGGTTCAAACAGTAACGGTCAACTTGGTGTTGGTGACATAACAACATCATCTTCTCCTATTCCTGTTGAAGTTAAAAATGGAGAAACTTTAGCACATGAACAATTTGGTGAAGTATACCTTCTTGGAGCAGGCAAAGATTTCTCAATGGCTGTTAAGTCAAGCGGTAAAGTATATGCTTGGGGTTCAAATAACAGTGGTCATATAGGTGACTATTCAAAAGGCAATAAAGTATATCCTACACAAGTAGGTGAAAAGGAATCTAACAGTCTATCTGTAAAAGAAACAATTCTTGAAAGATATGACGGTACTATTGATACTACAACCTATAAAAACGTACTTCCGTCAGAATTAAGTATGATTTATAGAAATAGTAGTAGTTATGATGCCCTAAAAATAAACTTAAACGAAATTTATTCAAATATATACGGTAGCTTTAACTTGTTTGACGCACAGGGACTTAACCTTGTTAAACTTACAGGTATTGACAAGAGTAATTTCTCATTGTTGAATCCAAAACTATTCACATTGGATGTTGAAACTGCTGCAGACGGAACAACATACGTTGTTATAACTCCGAATAAGAATCATAAATTCGGAACAACAACTCTTACAATCAAAGTAGGAGATTATACAAAAAATGTACTATTAACATTAAGACCGGAAGGTCAACTTTATGATCCAATGGTTGCAACAGGCGAAGATTTTACTGTTGCACTAAAGGGTGACGGTAGTGTATGGACATGGGGTATAAATAATTACGGACAACTTGGTGACGGTACATATATTAACAGAGCATATCCGGTACAGGTAACATTGTCAATAGATGAAGAAACCGGTGTTCGTGATTATATTTCAGATATTAAGAGAATAGCAGCCGGCGAAAGATTTGTACTTGCATTAAGAAATGACGGTTTATTGTATGCTTGGGGTGACAATACTTCAGGTCAGCTTGGTGTAGAAATAAATAATGAAACAACGGAAGACGGCACTGCTATTGAAGATTCAAGAGCTTTGCCGATAGAAGTTAATTCGACAGACGGTGTTGATTTCTCAGAAATTACAGACATCGCAGCAGGTAAGAACCATACTGTAATTGTATTGAATAATGATACTGTTTACACATGGGGTGACAACGAATTCGGTCAACTTGGAACAGGTGAAAACGGTTCGTATATTCCAAGTCAAGTAAAAGGTTTTAACGGAGGTGGATATTTAACAGATATTATCTCTGTAAAAGCCGGATCATATCATACAGTTGCGTTAAAGCGTGACGGTAGCGTTTGGGCATGGGGTAGAAATGACCGTGGTCAACTTGGTGATATGACAAATGATGACAGAGAATATCCAATTCAAGTATTCAAGGGTGACAGTTATGGTGACGGTTACTATATTGAGAACATATCTCAAATTTCTGCTAAAGCAAATAACACAGCAGTAATTGACAGAAATTCAAGAGTATATGCTTGGGGCGATAACAGTTCACAACAATTAGGTGACTATACATTAAGTGCAGATTATGCAAATACACCACGCAAGGTATATACAACATATTTGTATGACCCTAACTATGAACTTACAAATGTAATGACAATTTCTGTCGGTTATGAACATATGTTAAGTATCGACTATGACGGTAATGTAGCCGTATGGGGTAAAGTTATAGATAATAGCGGTGCATATACAGTATATGACAGAGCTAATGGAGTTGTAGCCGGAGAAACTGAAACAGTAACAGGCTTGTCATCTCTTGGTGACATCAGCTTGATTGCTGCCGGTAAAAACTTCAGTGTTGCTATGAGCAATAGCGGTAATATCGCAGCATGGGGTATCGGCGATTACGGTGAAATCGGTAACTCAGGTCTCTCATCATTTAATTACCCTGTATATACAGGTGAAAAATCAGCAGAAAACTATAAATTTGAAATAGGTCAAATTATAACAGAACAAGGTAATGTAAAAGAGGACTATGACGGAAGAAGTGAATTCTTCCTTGCTCCATCAAAGATTACTGTTTCGCAAAAAGAAAAATATGTAATCAATCCAACAAGAGCAACAAGAATAGTTCACCCTGGATTCAGCTTGACAGAATATGTTGAAGTTCAAAGAGAACATGATGCAACAGGTGAAGTTACATTTGTTTCTGATAATGAAAATATAGTAAGAGTTAACGGAACAGAATTTGTTCCGTCAGGACAATACGGTTCTACAACAGTTCGTGCCGTAAATACAGACGGTAAGACTGTATGGACAGGTATAATTGATGTATATGTAGACGGAAGAATTGCCGCACCAAAAGTTTATGCGGGCAAAAACTTCTCTGTTGCACTTCAAGTTTCGGGTAAAGTTTACGCATGGGGCGAAAATACTCAGAATCAGCTTGGTGACGGAACAGATAAGAGTAAGGCATCTCCGGTTGCAGTTCAATTTGGCGGAGATTCCACAATGCTTGGTATTCGTGACATCTCAGCAAGTGATACACATGTTTTGATGGTTACTGAATCAATGGAAGTTATGTCGTGGGGTGGTAACGAACACGGTCAACTTGGTAGCATGAACAAGGATAACAGAAGTAAGGCATATTACGTCTATGAAGATGAATATGAATCAATTCTTTCAGATGTAATATCAGTAGCTGCTGGTAGTTCTCACTCACTTGCACTTACAAAAGACGGTTATGTATATGCTTGGGGTGCAAATGAACATGGTCAACTTGGTATCGGTCAAGCCGGAGAAGATGTTATCTATCCGACAAAAGTTCTAAAGGGTGACAGTGCAGCCGAACATGAATACTTAAGCAATATTATTGCAATCGAAGCCGGAAACGCATATTCAGTTGCTTTGAGAAATGATGGTGCAGTATATGCTTGGGGTGATGTATCGAATGGTAAACTTGGTACAGTTATATCATCAGATGTTTATACACCGGCTCAAGTTTGGAGAGGTGAATCTGACACAGACGTATGGTATTTAGGAAATGTAATTAAGATTTCTGCCGGAAGTGAACATACTGCTGTTATAAATAACAGAAATGAAGTATACACTTGGGGTAAAAATATCAATGGACAACTTGGTAACGGAACAACAAATAATTCAACGACACCTGTTCGTGTAAGAAATCAATGGATGGATGGCAGCGATCAGCTTGCAATCGAAATTTCAGCCGGTGGAGAACACACAGTTGTTGTAACAAAATCTGGTACAGTATACGCATGGGGACTTGACGCAGAAGGTCAGGTTGGTTTGGGTGCCTTAGTTTCAGGTGACAGTAAACAAACTAACTATCTTGTACCACAACAAATTGCGTCAGGTGACTCAACAAGTACAGATGATTTGTATTTCCGTGATGCGTTAAGCGTTTCAGCCGGTAATTCACATGTTATACTATTGAAGAAAGACGGTAGTGTATGGTCATGGGGTCGTAATACAGAAGGTCAACTTGGTGACTTTACAAATACACAACACAACGCAGCAGTACAAACAGGTGAAAAACTTGTAAAGACACTTTCTGTAACAGAGGGTACGATTATTGACAGTGATGGTAATGAATTTGCAAAGGTTGATGAAGATGAGCTTTACACATTCCTTGATTATGACAAGACACTAAAAATAACATCAGTAAATGAAAAATTTGAAGGTGGATTTAACCTTATCCTTGATGATGAAGGTGTTGTTACACCTATGCCAGCAACAAATTATGATTTCAGAACAATGGATTCAGGAATTGCGACAGTTGTAGAAGAAGCTGACGGATGGCGTATTATACCGAACGAAAATAATCGTTACGGTGAAGTTTCAATGCTTGTTGAACAAAAGTCATTCTCAGAGTATTCAGGTATATTTAAACTTGGCGTAAAGCAAACGGAAAAATTAGTTATACCTATGGTATCAGCCGGTACAGACCATATTCTTACTCTAAAATCAGACGGAACAGTTTGGGCATGGGGTAAAAACGATAAAGGTCAACTTGGAAACGGAGATACAAACGATACAGAATATCCGGCAAAAATTTCATTCCCTCGTAACAGTGACGGCAGTGAAGTTAAGTTTATGGCAATTGCAGCCGGAAACAAATTCTCAGTTGCACTTTCAACAACAGGTGAAGTATATACATGGGGTTGGAATGAATACGGTCAGTTGGGCAATGGCGATTGGAATGAATACCACGAAGAATTAATTTCAAAGGTAACTGTTTGGGGTAACTGTTGTTACACAGATGATACTCCGCTTGACCAACAGGCATACAGAGAACACGACCACGCAAAATATAAGAGAATACAAGACAATAATAATATATTGTCACCACAGAAGATTAATTTGAAAAATATAGTAGCAATTTCAGCAGCAACCGGTGTTGAATCGGGACTTGACAAAGATGCTGAAAAACTTGATTTGTTAAATCACGCTACAAGTGGCGGACATACACTTGCATTAGATAAGAACGGCAATGTATGGGCATGGGGTCTAAATAATAAAGGACAAATCGGTACAAATAAAGACGTTAAATTCAATCAAATTCAACTTGGTTTCTCAACACAAGGATATAAAAATCCTGAAGATGTTAAAGAGGGCGACGAGAATTGGCACGAAGAATATGACGCAGAAACATACTACACATACATTCCGTCACAGGAAAATCTTTACATAACAGAACCTACAAAAGTAGTAGGTCTTGAAGGCATAGGCTACTTAAGCTCAATTTCAGAAATTTCAGCCGGCGGTAATTCATCTATTGCAGTAAGAAATGACGGTTATGCTTATGCTTGGGGCGATAACGAAAACGGTCAACTTGGCGATGGTTCATCAGATAATGTTGCAATGCCAATGCAACTGTTGAGTGGTGAAAAGAATTCTTATGTAACATATTTCAGAGATGCACTTTATGTTGATATGGCAACAGATCATGCTTTAATCACAACAAGAAGTGGTGAAGTATATTCATGGGGTGCTAACAGAAACGGACAACTTGGTAATGGTACAACATCTGTTAAAGAACTAACACCGGTACAGGTTGTATCAGCAGACGGAAACCTAAATAATATAGTTTATGTATCAGCTGCCGGAAGTCATAGCTATGCGGTTAACGGTGACGGTGATGTATACGCATGGGGTGTAAACTCAAATGGTCAACTTGGTAACGAATCAACAGGCGGATACTATTCATCAGCTACTCGTGTAGTTGCAGGTGAAACAGGTACATTGGACGGAACAACCGAACTTACTAATATAACCAGAGTTTATGCCGGCGAAAGAGATGCTATGGCATTGCGTTATGACGGTAGTGTATATGGTTGGGGATATTACGGAGTAGGACAATTCTCTAACAATATTGTTCACCCTATCTTTATGGGTGAAAGTCCGGCAAAGATATTTGCATTCCAACACGCAGTTAAGACTGAAGGTACTGACGTAGTTGAATATGACAATATGCCAAACTACATTTATATTAACAACGATGGCATACTTGAGGTTACTCTTCAAGGCGACAATGGTATGATTGATAAAGAATACCTTGGATTTAACCTATTGAGTGACGTAAATCCACATCCTACAACAGATTTTGACAATCTTACATTCAATACATCAAATGAAGACATAGCTAAGGTTGAAAAAGATGTTGCGTCAAACGTTGTAAGAGTAACTGCAAATCATGCAAGACGTTATGGTGAGGCAGTTATTACGGCAAGAAACGATGTTACAGGCTACTATGGTATGTTCACTGTTTTGGTAAAACCAAATGACGGAATAACAGTTCCGGTTGTTGCTGCAACAAATAGCGGTGTATATGCACTAAAAGCAGACGGAACAGTTTGGACGTGGGGTAATACATATGACGGAAGTACATCATCAACCGTAAGTAGAACATCACCGGTACAAGTTGTTAAAACAGTTAATAAAGATACAAAAACATATCTTGAAAATATCAAACACATTGCTGCCGGTCCAACTCATATGCTTGCAGTTGATACAGACGGTCACGTTTGGGCATTGGGTAACAATGCAAACGGTAAGCTTGGCATAGGAGGTACATCTACTGCATATATTCCGACACTTGTAAAGACAAGTTCAACAGATATACTTTCAGGTGTAGAAAGAGTTGCCGCAGGAGCAAGAAACTCAGCAGCTTTAGCACAAGACGGTGTTGTATATGTATGGGGTGATAACTCATATGGTCAAAGAGGTATAGAGGCTAAGAATTCAAGATATAGTCAATATGCGTCATTTACTGTAAAGGGCGCAAGTGCCGGCGATAACGCAGACGGTGCACTTAATGACTTTATTGATATTACAGTCGGCGATACATTCATTTCAGCATTGAGAAGAGATGGTAATGTATTCAGCTGGGGTAGTGGCAACTATGGTCAAATCGGTAAAGGATTCTTTACAGAAGCTCTTGCACCGACACAAGCTATAAACGGAGAAAGTGCAAGCAGTACGGCATATTTGAGAAATATCGTTAAGATTTCAGCCGGGGCATATCATAATACGGCATTGTCAGACGACGGTAGTGTATATGCTTGGGGTAGAAATACAAACGGACAACTTGGTAATAACACAATAACTACAAATGATTCTATAAACAGTGCCGATAATTACAATACAAATTCTCCAAAGAGAGTTCTTATAAGCTATGACGGCGTGAATATGCAAAATCTTGACGGAATAGTTAACATTAACGCCGGAGTAAATTCGTCAATGGCAGTTGGCAGAGATGGTTACTTGTATTCATGGGGCAGTGGTGCAAATAATACAACAGGTGTAGGTTCAACAGCAAATTCACTTACTGCTAAGTATACAAAACGAGGCGAAAGTTTCTATAGCGATGATGCAACAGACAGAATCGGTTGGATTACTTCCGCAACAATCGGTGATATGGGTACATCTGTAGTCAGATACGATGGTAGTGTATATTCATGGGGTAAAAACTCTACATATAATGTAGGTGATTTTTCATCAGTTGAAAGAACTGAACCTGTACAGACAGGTCTTCGTGAAGACAGACGTGAAGCTATCGGTGTAGCAACATTGTATACAGACGGTGTGGCAACAGAAGTTTATAATGATGATGTTAATGCAGATAATTATAATCCGCTACCGCAAAAGATTACTTTGTCAAAGAATCAATATCTTGAAATCAATAAGTCTGATATATATGATTATCATATGGTAGGCTTTAACTTGATTTATAATGATAATGACAGACACAGTACAGCCGTACAGGCATATAATACTGATGTTTCTGAGCAGACAGTTTTTGACGGAATAACGGCAACATCAATAGATACATCTATTGTTTCAGCAGGTGACAATAATAATATAATAACAATTCGTCCAAATGATGAACATAGATATACAAATACGTTTATTACATTCTATAATACATCTACAAATTATGTAGGTGTGCTTGAAGTGTCAGTAAAAGAAGTTGACACAGAAGTAACTCCTATGGTTGTTTCAGGTGATAATCATACTCTTGCACTTATGAATGACGGAACAGTATGGGCATGGGGCAACAATATATATGGTCAACTTGGCAATGGTATAAGAAGTAATGATACTCATAATAGTTATCCGGCTGACGGCGATGAAAAGAGAAATGACTTCTTGTATCCAGTAAAAGTAGATATTCCAAGTGATGTTAAAATTAAATCCGTAGCCGCAGGTAAACGTCATTCATTGGCACTTACAGAAAATGGTGAAGTATATATTTGGGGTTATACAGAAGTAAAGAATATTGTTTGGGGAGATTATTACCAAAATAATATCGTAACAAGAACAGGCTATCATAAAAGTAGTTATGAAACTGTTGTAGGTGATGCTAACAAGGAAAGAAGATACGGTATTGTAACTCCTCAACTTGTTAAGCTTGACAGTGATAATACTCAAAATCTTACAGACGTAATGGCAATAGCTGCCGGTGATGATGTTTCATATGCAGTTAAGACTGACGGAACAGTATGGGCATGGGGACATAACGGTACATCCGGTAAACTTGGTATTAATAAGTATGATTCAATGTATTCTACAAGTCTATATATAGTAACGGATAGATATGTAGATTTCACTATTCCGGGACATTGGGAATACAATGAATATGTACCGACAACGACAACGAGAGTGTCAGCATACAACTGGACAGGTGTATATTATACATGGTATTCATGGACAGAGTACGGTACAGAAAATGCAGTACAGGTTGTAGGTCCTTATGCAGGCGGATACTTGAACAATGCAGTATCTGTAAGAACAGACGGTGACAGTGTATATGTTGTTAAGGCAGACGGAACAGTATGGTCATGGGGCAGCAATATGTACGGCGTCCTTGCAAATGAAACAAATGTAAATAATGATACACGCAGAGGTTACCCACTTCAAGTTTATAAGGGTGATGGATATTCGGCAGATAAATATCTAAAGAATATTGTAGATTTACAAGTAGGTGCTAATAATAAAGAAAGAAATACAAGAGATATCGGTACGCAAATAAATCTTGATGAAACTACCGTTATAGCACTTGCAAGAAATATAACAGTTGATGATACAACAAAGAAAACAAAACAATATAATAATCAAGGCTATGTTTATGTATGGGGTAAATTGGTAAGTGAAAATACAGATGAAGCAGGTACTGTAAATAGCGTACCTGTACCTACAAGAGAAAGATCTCTTGAAAATATAACAGCTATATCAGCCGGCGGAAATACAGTAATGGCACTTTCGCTTAATCCTGATACATATAAGCATAGTACATATGCTTGGGGTGACAACACATTCGGTCAACTTGGTAACAATACAACCGATAGTACAAACACACCTTCAGAGGTAATAAAAGGAGAAAATGTATACTCTGATAATGATTATATTGAAGACACGATTCAAATAGCGAATGGTGCTTATTTCAGTGCGGCTATGTTGCACAACGGAACAATTTGGGCATGGGGTTCAAACAGAAACGGTCAGTTTGGTAACAATTACAGAGTTAACAGTTTGATTCCTGTTCAATCCGGTGACAGAGCGGCTGATGTAATGACGGTTGCCGATAATGACGGCGACAGTATCCCATTGGTTGTAACAATCACTGAGGGCGAAACACTTGATTTAGGCAGAATTAAATATGAACATATTCCTGGATATGAATTTGCACATTACGCATATAGTGATGTTATAAATGCAAATGACGGAGTGACATATAACTCATCAAACAGTGATGTGGCAACTGTCAACTCAAACGGCGTTGTAAGTGCAAATACAAATGGAATATACGGTCAAACAACAATTAGTTTTGAAAAAGAAATCAGTCCTGTAAATGACGGAGTTTACACAGGACTTCTTGACGAAACAATTTTATACAAAGGTCAACTTATCGTTAAGGTAATTAAGTCAGGCGATGATAAATTTGCAATCCCTATGACAAAATCGGGTAATAGCTTTACAGTCGCACTTATGGATAACGGAACAGTATGGACATGGGGTTCAGGAAACCTTGGTGACGGTACATCAAGTGCATCATATTATCCGGTACAAGTAGTTAAGAGTGTTAGCTCGACAGGCGAGAGAACATATCTTGATAATATCGTAAGTGTTGCGGCAGGCAATAGCCACGCATTGGCACTTGATACAAACGGAAGAGTATGGACATGGGGTTCAAATGCCAACGGTCAACTTGGAAGAACAGGCTCAACAAGTGTTGCGGCAGAAGTTTCAATCGTTGGAGATACAGACGACAGTGCTAATATAATAGCAATAGCAGCGGGTAAAGAACACTCTTTGGCATTGACCTCAGACGGTAGAGTATATGCTTGGGGTCTAAACAACTATGGTCAACTTGGTCATGGAACATCAGGCACTCACAGTGTTTATAACTATACAGGTGACGTTGCACGTTATGAAACTCCTGTAATCATTATGGATTTGAACAACGGTAAAGAAACACAAATTCATTCTATCGTATCAATCTCAGCCGGTGGTGACAGTTCAATACTTGTTCGTGGTGACGGCACTGTATTTACATTCGGTAAAGCTGATAATGGTCAACTTGGATACGGAGAAAACTTAACAGTAAATGACGGAGAAAAGGATAATATATCAGATTCAAAGGTAAATAGCACATATCATAAGACAATTCCTTCTCAAGCAGTAAACAGAAGTGATGATGATACTACACTTGCCGGAGGCATTATCAATACATATCTTCAGAATGTAACTGAAGCAGATATGGGTAGTGAACACGCAGTTGTACTTATCAATAACGGATTTGTTTACAGTACAGGTCTTGGAACAAGCGGTCAGCTTGGTAACGGTGTATCTGATTCAACAGACGGCTATGTAAGAGTAGTGGATTCAGAGGGTAATTATTTTGAAAATGCTGTGAATATCTCAGCAGGATATAATCAATCAGCCTCAGTAGCAAAAGGCGGAGCATTGTATATGTGGGGTGACAACTCATCAAAGCAACTTGGAGATGATTCAGCTACAAGCAAGTCATCAGCTACTCGTGTTGTAAAGGGCCATAATATACATGAAACAAGTGATTATCTAAGTAATGTGACAACAGTATCACTTGGCAATACTGTAACAACTGCTATAAATACAGACGGTACAGTATGGACATTCGGTACTAACGTATCAGGTGTATTGGGTGACTTTGTAAATTACGATTATACAGGTGCTCATATGGTAGGACCGGTAGATTACTATGCTCTAAACTTTGATAATGTTGAAGGCGGACATATCAGAATACCGGAAGATTCGACATTTACTTTAGATGAAATTAATCTAAAATATGTTGCTGGATTTAACTTGCATGATGACAGTGACTTTAGAGATGCAAGCGGAGATTATTCATTTGAATCATCAGATCCGAGAATTGCAACAGTTGATTCAAACGGAACAATAACACCGATTGGTAACGGTAATTACGGTAAAGTAACAATTACTGTAACAGACAACAATACAGGTTACAGAGGTCTTGTTGTAGCAGATGTCTATAACGTAAGCGACAGATATACAAAGATTGCAATTCCAATGATTGCGTCAGGATTAGACTTTACAGTTGCACTTAAATCTGACGGTAGCGTATGGACATGGGGCAATAACTCATCAGGACAGTTGGGTATAGGTTACACAACTCTTGATGCAGACGGAAAGATTGAAAAACTTCCGACAGCTTCAAGTTCAATGAGAAGAGTTTCAGCATGGGGAGAACCTCTACAAGTTGCAGACACAAATGGCTTGGGAACTCTTAAAAACATTATTTCTATTGCAGCCGGTGATAACTTCGCAATGGCATTGTCAGCTGATGGTGCAGTTTATACATGGGGTAGCGGCAGCAATGGTAAGCTTGGTGATAATGATACATCAAGCCATAATGCTTATTATCCTCAGCAAGTTGTAAGAGGTGCGGCAGATATTTACACATCAGAAAGTATAACAACATATGCTGACACAACAACAGGTGATGGAGAAGATGGTTCAGAAGAAAAACCTGAACCGATTGTAAAGGAATACTTGTCAGGTATCGTAGAAATCAGTGCGGGCAAAGACTATGCTCTTGCACTTGATAAGAATGGTCATGTTCTTGCATGGGGTACAAATACAAATAGTAAACTTTCTCTAAATTACCGAGCAGTTACAGATGATATGGGCGTACCGTCATACGTTGTAGCCGGAGCTATGGCAAGTGATGATCCGTTTGTTCTAAATGCTGACAGAACAAATTCAACAAGAAATACACAATCTACAAATCGTTTGAGTAATATCGTATCTATTGATGCAGGTGATAACCATGCAGTAGTAATAGCTGATAACGGAAGTGTATATACTTGGGGTGACGATTCTGAAGGTCAGCTTGGTATTGAACCGGATACATCAAAGAGATTTAGCGATTATGACGGAAAAACATATGCGTATGCACCGATAAAGGTACAACGTGGCGAAAGAGATATGGTATCGGTATATGATGATGAATTTATGTATGACGCAGTTCAAGTGTCAGCCGGTAAAGCTCATACTCTAATACGCTCAAAGGATTATAATGTATATTCAACAGGTGATAACAGTAACGGTCAGCTTGGTATTAGCGGAGGCGACGCTACTTCACCTAAGTATGTTGATGTAGAAAGCAACAGTATTTATAACATTTCAGCCGGTGGTAACAGTAGTTCATTTATCGGCGGAACAGATGTAAATGATAATTTGATTTATACATCAGGTAACAACGGTAGCGGTCAGTTAGGTATAGACAGTGTTGTAAATAAGTCTACTCCTACAAGAGTTCATGATACAGTAAGATCTGATGTTGGTGACTTACTGCTATTTGATGATGCGTTTGTTGCGGATTACGGTTCACAACACTTAACGATTATGAAACAAGACGGTAGTGTTTATACAACAGGAGCAAACGGTTACGGTCAACTTGGTGATAATACAACAATTAAATCATATATCCCTGTTCATGTAAGTAAGGAAGAAGTAGATACTCTTGAACTTCAAAATGTAGAAATCAAAGAAAATTCAGATAACAGTGTTGATGAATCATATGTAACACCTGATTATCTTGAAATTACAGAAGACCAGTATGTTGATTTCAACAGAGATCAAATTATGAATAAGAGAATGGTCGGCTTTAACTTATATGAAGATGATATTCTTACACCGATTGACGATAAGAGCCAGATTGAATTCACATCTTCAGATACATCAATAGGTAATTTTGCAAGTGGCAGTGATGAACTTCATACTACATCACCTACAAAGGCCGGACCGACAATCGTAACTGTTGAGAATAAGGCTAACGGATATAAGGCATTTGTAACTGTAACTGTTAAGGGGGATACAGTATGGCCATCAGGTTCAAAGGTTGCAGTAGGTAAGAACTTCTCTGTTGCATTAAAAGAAAACGGAACTTTGTGGACATGGGGTGACAATTCTCATGGTCAACTTGGTGACGGTACATTATTAAGTAAGAAATATCCGGTACAAGTTCTTGACGCAGACGGAAATCCTATTAAGGATATAGTAAGATTAGCAGCAGGTGACGACTATGTATTTGCTGTTGATAAGAACGGTAAGATATATACTTGGGGTGTATCAATTTCAGGCGGAGCTGATATGACATCACCTATCGAAGTAGAAAACACAATCGGCGATGAAATCGCAGATATAGTATCAGGTTCAAATTATGTACTTGTGCTTACAACACACGGTGACGTATTCTCATATGGTGTTGATAACTCACAAGGTCAACTTGGGAATGATGTTATAGCTCCATCTACTGCATCATTCACAAAGATTAGTGCACTAAAAGATATTAAATCAATCGCAGCCGGTGATAGCCATAACCTTGCCGTAGATACAAGCGGAAAAGTATGGTCATGGGGTGCAAATCTACATAAACAACTTGGCAGAACTGTATCTTCAGGAGGTAGCTCAAGAAGTGGTGGCGGATCGTCAAGTGATGATTCAACCGATGCGGATGCCGATGGTGACGGTTCAGATGCAGAAGTTACATTACAGGCAACAACTGTAAGTGCAAACTATGACGCTACACCGGCAGTTGTAGAAGGTTTGTCAAATGTTAAATATGTTGCAGCCGGTAGTGCACATAGTGTAGCCGTAACAGAAGAAACACTTGCAGACGGATCAACAATTACAAAGGTATATGCTTGGGGTTATAATTCAAAGGGTCAACTTGGTATAGATGACAAGACAGTTACAGAATCGGTAACACCTATGCTTGTTGTAGCCGGTGAGGCGGCTGGCAAGGATTCAACAGTTGAAACTGACGGAAATGAATATTTGTCAAATATTTTTGGAATAACTGCCGGAGGAAACCAAACTCTTGTTATAACAAACAATTATGAAGTATATACATGGGGCGGAGATGAAAAGGGTCAACTTGGAGTTGATTCAAAGATAGACAGATTTGCTCCGGTAAAAGTATGGAAAGGCGACACATTTAATCAAGACGAAGATCCGTATCTAAAGAACGTAATCGGTGCTGCAATGGGTGCAAGCCATACAGTAGTAATCAGAGATGACGGTTATGTATGGGCATGGGGTGACAATGCCTTAGGTCAACTTGGTACAGTAACAGTTGATTTAGCAAAGACACCTGTACAAGTAGGTAATACAAATTCTAATACATTGTCTTTCCAAAAGGCAATCGTATATAAAGATGAAACATCAACAGGTGATGAAATATCACCTCTACCGTCAAGCGTTATTATTGACAAGACAGGTAAAATTGAAATTGATATGTCTGAAATATATGAACAGTACATGATTGGTTTCAATTTGTTCAATAAAGCTGATAAGCAAAAGATTGCATCAGAAGATATTGCAAATATTCAATACAGTTCATCAATTCCAAATATTGCCACAGTATCGGCAAATGGTAATACGGCAACTGTATTGCCGACAGGTAACACATTCGGTACAACTGTAATTACATTCAGAAACAGCCGTAACGGATATGTCGGAACAATTAATGTTACTGTCAAGGGCGATAAGATGGAAAGCATTGTTGCTTCATCGCTTGCAGCCGGTACAAACTTCCAAGCTGCTCTAAAGGCAGACGGTACAGTTTGGACATGGGGCGATAATACATATAGTCAACTTGGTGACGGTACAAAGGTTTCAAGAGGATACCCAATTCAAGTTAAATTCCAAAATGGCAGAGATGACAGTGCAAGCACATTTGGTGGAAATAATGCGGCAACTGCTATTGCAGCCGGTAATAATCACTTGCTAATACTTGCTAACGGCGTAGTATATGCAGTCGGTGACAATAGTAAGGGTCAGCTTGGCAACGGTGCAACAGAAACTACTGAAAGTATAGTTGTGCCTGTAATGGTTGATGAAACAACAACACTTACAGGTGTAAAGGGCATTGCTGCCGGTGATGATTTCTCAATGGCATTGCTTGAAGACGGCAGTGTATATGCTTGGGGTAGCAATACATCAGGACAACTTGGTAACGGAACAACAGAAGACAGTGCATATCCTGTTAAGGTTTTGGCAGGTAGAAGTGGTACAAACGCATATGATCCGGATAATAATGACTATTACTTAAATGATATAGTTTCAATTTCAGCCGGTAAGTCATTTGCTATGGCATTAAAGAATGACGGAACAGTTTATACATGGGGTGACAATAGCAAGGGTCAACTTGGTGACGGAACTCGTGTAAATAAGCCTACTCCAATTCAAGTGCTTCGTGGCGAAAGTCCTGAGGAAGAAGAAAATGTTGCTCCGGCAGGTAGCGATTACTTAATTAATATAGTAATGATTTCAGCCGGTGCAAATCATGCTTTGGCTCTTACAAAGACAGGATATGTATGGGCATGGGGAGATAATACATACGGTCAGAACGGTGACTGGACAACAGATAATAATGCAAGACATTATCTTCCTCTACAAGTAAGAGATATTTCAAAGGCAGATCAAAACACAGGAAATACAACAGGCAGATTAAAGAACATAACTGCAATTTCTGCAAAGAATAATCAATCATTTGCAATTAATGAAGAAGGTTATTTGTACGGATGGGGTTATAACGGACAAAGACAAATTGGTATTAAGAACTCATCTAACCAGACATTACCTCAAAAGGTATTAAAGGGTCAGACTAATAATGATGAGGAATATATTAAGTTTGTAAGTAACGTAGCAGCCGGTACAAATAATACCGTTGCAGAACTTGATGATGGCTATGTATATACATGGAGCAGAAACACAGAATGGCAGTTGGGTAAATTTGACGGTACAGAATCAGTTTATGACGTAAGCGAACCTGCTTATACAGGTGAAAGAGCAGAAGATTTAATTGAATTCTTTGATGTCGAAGGAAATAAAATAAATTACCTAACAACAATAGAAACAGGTGCAAAAATCGAGATTGATTCATATAAACATCATCATATGTATGGTTTCAATCTTGAAAATGATGATACACATGAACCACTTGACGGAACATTTACATATCATTCAAATAATGAAAATGTTGCAACTGTTGCAAATGGTGTAATTACAGCCGGTACACATACAGGTACAGCTATAATTACAATTACACATGATTCAGGTATAACATCTGAAATCAGCGTAACAGTTACACAAGCCGGAAGAATAGCAACACCTATGGTTGCCGGTGGTGGCGAATTCGCCGTTGCATTGTTGGATAACGGTGAAGTTTGGACATGGGGTTCAAATGAAAACGGACAACTTGGTAACGGACTTACAGAAAATACAACATACCCTGTAAAGGTTTCTCTTCCTGAGGGAGAAAAAGTTAAGTACGTAGCAGCCGGTATTAATACAGCATATGCGGTAACAACAGACGGCTATGTATACGCATGGGGCAACAATGAAAACGGAATGATTGGTAACGGTACTTCTGATAAAGATGAAGTTGACCGCACACCTGTAAGAGTTCAAGAAAAGACATCTACCGGTGTACTTGTAGACCTTTCAAATATCGCAAGAATAGCAGTCGGTGAAACACACGTATTGGCACTTTCAAATGACGGTTATGTATATGCTTGGGGTGACAATTCAAACGGACAACTTGGTAACGGCGATACATCAGCAACAAATGAAAAGTTCCATGATGATGATACACCTGACGGAATTTATGCGGCTCAAAAGGTATACAGAGGTGAAAGTGCAGCAACAAATGACGATTGGTATATCCAAGATGTTATTGATATTGCAGCCGGTAAATCATTCAGTGTTGCTCTAAAGGCAGACGGTACAGTTTGGACATGGGGTCTAAACAACAATTATCAGCTTGGTATAAACGATACAATGACAAGACCTGTTCCAATGCAAGTTTTGGCTGGTGCGACATCGACAACTGAGAAATACCTAAAGAATATAACAGCTATTGCAGCCGGTGAAGCTCACGTTATAGTGGCTACAACAGACGGAACAATGTATTCATGGGGTTATAATAACTGGGGACAACTTGGTAATAATACAACAACAACTGCTACAAAACCTGTAAAGGTTTCTAATATCACAAATGTAGCGGCAATTTCAGCTAATTATTATAACAGTATGGCTATGACTTCTGACGGAAGTGTATATACATGGGGTTGGAATGAATATGGTCAAATCGGTGACGGCTCGTACAGATATGATACATTCTATTTACATCATCATGATTCATATAGTCATGACCATTGGAATGATCCGACATATATGAATAAGACTGTTCCGACTCAGGCAGTAAGAGGCGTAACAACTTCAGATACTGAATATATCAGCAATGTTTGGAACATTGCGGTCGGCAGAACAGATATGTATGTAATTCGTGAAGACGGATATGTATATGCTTGGGGTTCAAACTCAAAAGGTCAGACAGGTGACGATGCAAATACAAAAGACGGTAATTATGTATCACTTCATAACGGTACTCGTTTGGAATACCATGCAATGGATAATACCGCAGTTCAAGTCGGAGATGTTGAATCAAAGACACTTGTTATAAATAACTATGATGTAGTCACAGTTATGGGTAGAGATGAAACAATTCAACTTGAAACAGGAGATTTTGAAAGAAATTACAGAAGCGGATTTAATGTAAAATATTATAATGCAGATCAAAGCGGTGCTTTGACCGCAGGCGAAAATCTGACGTTTACTTCACTTGACGAATCAATCGCAGTGGTAAGCAGTACAGGTTTAATAAGCGTACCTTCAGAATTTAAACTTGGCGAAACAACAATCAGAGTTAAGACAGACAATGGATTTGTCGGAACATTGGTTGTAAGAGTTAAACGTAGTGCGGATACTGTTGCAGTACCTATGGTTTCATCAGGAAATAACTTCACATTAGCATTGCGTGAAGACGGAACAGTTTGGGCATGGGGCGTAAACAACGCAGGTCAACTTGGTGACGGTACAAAGGTAACACGTTCATATCCGGTAAGAGTTAAGAATGTAGACGGAACAGGCTTGCTTGAAAACATTGTTTATGTAGCAGCCGGCGGTTCATCTGCAGTAGCTGTTGCAAAAGACGGTAGAGTATACGGTTGGGGTAGCGGCACATCTAATGGTCTTGGCACAAAGAAAGAATCGCTACTTCCATCACCGGTTGTTACAAGCTATAATGAAACTGTTACTGAAACAGATGACGGCGAAGGTAACGTAACAACAGAAACAACTGTAACAAAGACAGAACTTGTCGGAGCAGTTGCAGCCACAGCCGGTGCAGACCATGTAATGGTTCTAATGAGTAACGGACAAGTATATGCTTGGGGTGCAAACTCATACGGACAGGTTGGTGTAAATACAACAAATGTAGTATATGTTGCTACACCGGTACAAAAACCTAACGGAATTGAGCCTATTGAGGGCGTAGTTAAGATTTCAGCACTTTCAAATACAAGTATCCTTCTTACAAGAGATGGACAAGTATATGCTTGGGGTCAAAACGTAACAGGTACAACAGAAGTAGGAAATTCTATAATTAACTTAGGCGGATATCTTGGTACAGGTTATTCTATAAGACATAAAATTACATATAGAAATAGATTCAATCCTACTAATATATATGAAAATCGTTTAAGACCGTTTAGGGTACTTACGGCAGATACATTGCAAACCGCAGATACTGCAAATAAATACTTCAACGGTGCAATGGATATTGCGGCAGGTACATATCATACAGTTGCAATCAACGATAATTATGTATATACATGGGGTTATAACGGAAACAGTCAACTTGGTGACGGAACAACAACAGATTTACGTCACCCTGAAAAGATAACTGCATTTACAGAAAATCAAATATCACATGTTTATGCTTTGAGCAGCGGAAGTGCTGCAATGACATCAGACGGTCATGTATATACATGGGGTTCGGCAGCAACATCTAATTCTACACCTACACTTGTAAACAAGGGCGAGGCAGACAGTAATGAAGATGTGATTGATAACGTTTGGTACTTATCAACAGGTTTAAGCTATTTGACTGCATTCAGAGCAAGCAGCGAAACTAAGGGATACATCTATGCTTGGGGTAATAATACTTACGGTCAACTTGGTGATTCATCATTCATCAATGCGACAGAACCACGTCAAGTAGGTGACAGAGAAGCTCGTGTTATTGAAATCAATAATGCAGTTGTTTCAGAAGATACTGTTGGTTATGGTACGGCAGGAAAGACATACACAGGAGTAATCCCGTCACTTGTAAGAGTAACGGAAGAACAAACTCTAACAATAGACCCATCAGAAATCAATGAGAGATACTACGAAGGATTTAACTTCTTTGCAGAAAATACTCTTGATGAAACTGATTACTCAGCTAATTATAAGTTCTACTCATCAGATGAAACTGTTGCAACTGTATCAGAAGAAAACGGTAAGTGGGTTGTTACACCGATAATTGATACAGAGTATCACAGAGGCGGTCAAACAACTATTACTGTTGTAAACACAGCAACAGGTGCAGCCGGTGCATTTGTACTTGGTGTATATGGCGGTAAATTGACACCAAACTCAACATCAAGAGATGGTAGTGGATTTACAAAAGAAACTGCATCACCGCTTGTTTCAACAAATAAATATCATTCTGTGGCATTGAAGTATGATGGTACAGTATATGCTTGGGGTAGAAATGATTATGGACAGGTTTCAACCAAAGACGGTGCAAACAATGTTATGGATACACCTGTACAGATTTACAGTGTAACATACGATGCAGACGGAAACGCACAATATACTTTGCTTGAAAATATAATTGATGTAGCAGCCGGCGGATACCACAGTTTGGCAGTAGATTCAGACGGTCACGTATGGGCATGGGGTCTAAATGACGAAGGTCAACTTGGTAACGGTAAAACTGAAAATTCAGGTGCTGCACAAATGGTTATGGTAGGCGATAATCAGCCTATGGAAAATGTAGTGGCAGTTGCAGCCGGCAATAAGCATAGCCTTGCGTTGACATCAGACGGTCATGTATATTCATGGGGTGATAATACATATAACCAACTTGGTACATCATCAACAGTAGACGGTGACTTTGATAAGTATCCGGTACACGTTACTCAGGGTACATCAGCAAGTGGAACATATACTGATGAAAATGGTATTGTTACAACAGATGAACATTTGAGCAACATTATTCAAATTGCTGCCGGTGATAATTATTCAGCTGCATTAAAGGCTGACGGAACAGTTTATGTATGGGGTATTAATAACTATACAGTAGCCGGTAAGCAAAGCTCAAACTATGGAACAAGAGATACAAGAATGGCACCATATCAATTAATTAATGGTGATTATGATGTTTCAAAGATTAAGACAGATTCAAGATTTGATTCGACATATATTCAGAGTGTCGCTAAGATTTCTGCCGGTTCAAATCACTTGATGATGCTTACAAACAAATACTATGGTGAAACAGATGTATTTGCAATAGGTCTAAACGGAAATTATCAACTTGGTGATGAAACAACAAAGACAAGAGATTATCCGGTATTGTCAGTAAGACCGAGCGATCTTGCAGACAGTAGCAGAACTGTTGATAATATAATCAGCATTGCAGCCGGACAAACTCATTCACTTGTATTGGGCGAAAGCACAAGTGAAGATGAATTTAAGTATAGCGTATGGGCATGGGGTGATAACTCAAACGGTCAAATCGGTTTGAATACTAACACTGCAAATTATCCGAAACCTCAACACGTAAGAAGTCAATATCTTGAGGACGAAGAAAATGCAACAAGCCCATATATTGAAGGCGTATTTGTTATCTGTGCCGGTGCAAACTCATCGGTTATCGACATTGAAGGTTACGTTTATATGTGGGGTATTAATAACTACTCACAGATCGGTGACTTTACAACTGAAACAAGACGTTATCCATATCAGGTTGGTGAACTTGAATACAAGTCAATCGTATTCAAAGATGTTTACGTTGTAAACAGAAATACAGGTGTTGTCGAAGAATATTATATGATTTTGCCTAAGCATATTAATATGAGAAAAGACCAAATCTTGTATATCGACGTAAACCAAATGTACAATAGAAACTTCAAAGGATTTACATTGCTATCAGATACAGAAGAATATCCGGTTGACAGATTTGATCCGAATGATAATACATCATGGGTTGATCCTTATGACCAAAACGGCGATTTGAAACCGGTAAGAGATGGTGAAGACCATATCAAGTTTACAACTTCTGATGAAACTGTTGCAATTATCAATGAAGATGAAGATCCGATTGAAACAATGCTTGAAGAAAAAGCATTTAACGCAGACGGAATTACACGCAGATATATTGTTGTAAAACCAATCGAGGAAACTGAAAAGTTTGGTTCAACAGTTATCAGTGCACATAACGAAGACCCATATGTAAATACAGGAAACGAAGAAATAGATGACCACCATGCGTATGCGGGTTACACAGGTGCTGTTAATATCAGCATTATCCCTGGTGAAGAAATACCCCCTATGGTAGTTTCAAAGGGCGACCACGCAATCGCAATCAATATCTATGGTGAAGTATGGACATGGGGACGTAATGACAGAGGTCAGCTTGGTGACGGTACAACTGTTGACCGTTCATATCCTGTTCAGGTTATGATAAAAAATGATGAAGGTCAATTAGTACCTCTAAAGAACGTAATGATAGTAGCTGCGGGTGAAAAACACAGTGTAGCATTGACTCGTGACGGTGTACTATATACATGGGGTGATAACTCAAAGGGTCAACTTGGTAGCGGTAGCTCATCAACTGCACTATCATATTCAACAAGACCTGTAACTGTTGCGGGTGAAAATAACTCAAGCACATCTCTAAGTGAAATGCTTGCAGAAAAGAATGAGTCAATTTCTAATATCGTAGCAGGTAGAGATCATACTCTTGCAGTATCTAACCAAGGTAATTTGTATTCATGGGGTGCAAATACTTATGGACAACTTGGTATCAATTCAAGAGATAGCAGATACTTCCCTGTGCAGGTAAGAGGTTATAACGGCGGTGGCTTCTTGACAGATGTTATCCTTATCGGTGCCGGTGCAGAACATTCACTTGCCGTAAGAACAGACGGTAGTGTTTGGTCATGGGGACGCAATAATAAGGGTCAACTTGGTCAAAGTACAAATGGCGTTAATAACACATACAAAGATATGCAGACACCTGACAGAGTATTGAAGGGTGAATATGATACAGGCAACGCAGATGACAGATATATAAAGAATGTTGACGCATTGTCAGCCGGTGAAAACTTCTCAGTTGTTACAACAAGAGATCGTAATGTATACGCATGGGGCGATAACACATACGGACAACTTGGTAATGATAAGACAACGGCAACAATCGCAACTCCTGTTCATGTTAAGTCAAGCAACGGAACATATCTAACAGGTATATCTATGGTATCAGGCGGTGCTAACCATGTAATAGCAATGTCAAATACAAATGATATATACGCATGGGGTGATAATTCAAAATCACAGTATCATGAAGTAGAAAATACTCATGTGGCAAACAAGATAACAGATAAGGATTCTCTAAATCCTGAAAATGACGATGTATTTACATCATTCTCAAGAGTAACAGCAGGTTGGAACTATTCTGTAATCCTTACAAACAACGGTTATCTATGGGCATTGGGTAATAATACATACGGACAACTTGGTGATATGACAGAAACAGATTCTGATGAACCTGTCAGAGTTGGTTTCAAGGCTGAAGACATTCTAAACTTGACAAAAGTAACTGTATCTCACAGTGACGGAACAACAACAGAATATACTGCAGATAATGTTCCGGCACAAATTGATATTACAACAAGAGAAACAGTAACATTTGATCCAAGCAGTTATGAAGCATTACATCATATGGCATTCAATTTGAGAACAATTCATACAAAGGATGCAACAAAGGACGTAACTGCAAATGTCGGAACAATTAAATTCTATTCATCAAATCCGAAGATTGCCGAAGTTGATGTTAATACAGGTGTAGTAACACCTAATACTAATAATCAATACGGTAAGACAACAATTACAGCTTACGCAGAAAAGACAGACGGAGAAAAGACATACGTTTATGTTGCTGAAACAGTCGTTTCTGTCGGAGTTGAAACAGACGATATGAAGAAATCTGTACCTATGATTGCGTCAGGTGCAACACATACTGTTGTTCTAAAGCCTAACGGAACAGTATGGACATGGGGACAAGATACATATGGTCAACTTGGTGATAATGACAATGAAACAAAGGCATATGCCGTTGAAGTTGTTAAGACAGGTAATATAATTCTTGACAATGTCAAGGAAGTTGCCGCAGGTACTGCACATTCTCTTGCACTTACAAATGACGGTAAGATTTACGCATGGGGCAGCAACGCATACGGACAACTTGGTATTACTGACGCAACAAGCGGTAAGCCGACAGGAACAAACAACTCATCAGTAGCCGTTGAACTTATTTATGCAAATGACGGCAGTGAACTACCTAAGTTTGTTTCAATCGCAGCCGGTGACTACTTCTCTGTTGCACTTGCAGAAGACGGCAGCGTATGGTCATGGGGCAGAAATGTCAATGGTCAACTTGGTCACGGTGATTTCGGAACAGGTTATACATACTATGCACCGGTTAAGGTACAACAAGGTGCAAGTGCAAGTAAGACAGTAGTTACAGACACAGAAACAACAACTGCCACAGATGGAAGCACCGTAACAAAGAATATATACAGTAATAATGTATACTTAGAAGAAATCGTGGCAATAAGTGCCGAGGGCGATTCTGTAATGGCAATTAAGTCAAACGGAACAGTTCTTTCATGGGGCGTTGATTCACACGGTCAATCGGGCTCGGGTTCACTAAGTGATAAACACGTTCCGGTAAGAGCTAAGGCGAGTGATTTTGACGGTGTTAAGGACGGCAATGGAATACCTATGTCAACAACAAGTGACGTAAGTTACCTTGCAAATGTAACATCAATAGCAATGGGCAAGAACCAATCAGCCGTAATAGTCGGTGACGGTTCATATGTGCTTACAGCCGGAGATAACACAACAGGTCAAACAGGTCTTGGAATTACAGACGGTAACACAACAATGTTCAAGGCTGTTGAAAATGTATGGGGCAGTGACGTAAAGGTTGTAGAAATCAACTCAGGCGCAAACCACACTGTTGCTCGTACAGATAACAACAGACTATGGGCATGGGGCGATAACTCAAAGGGTCAACTTGGTCTTGGAGATACAGTTATAGATAACAGTATTTCTATGACAGATAAGCCGACTCAAGTTAAACGTGGTGACTCATATTCTGACGACGCATATATCAATAATATTTGGGCAATCGGTGTCGGCGGAAATAACAGTGCCGCAATCAGACATGATACAGTCGTAGGCAGTGACGTTGTATGGTCATGGGGTAATAATGCTACAAGACAACTTGGTAATATGATTGATAACCAGTCATATATGCCGGTACAGTCAGGCGAAAGAGAAACAAGACGAGTTCTTGTTATCCATATTGACAAGCATACCGCTAACGGTCAGACAATTCCTTATACAATTCAACTTCCGCAAAAAGCAGAAGATGCAGTAGATGTATCACTAACAAATCTTCCTCAGATTTCAATAGGTACAGGCGATTATCTACAAGTAGATATTAATAAGATTTACGAAGTATATGAAAGCGGATTTGTACTTGAAACATCAGGAGAAATGGTACAAGTAACAGGTACACGTTTTGCGTCATCAAATGTAGAAGTAGTATATGTAGACGGAGAAGCAACTTCAGGAACATTAAGACCTACGGAAAAGGGTGCATATAACAGTGCGGTTATTACAGTAACAAACCCTAAGACAAACAGTGAAGGTGTATTTGTAGTAAATGTTACAAAGACAAATGACGCCGTTGCGTCATCAAGCGTATCTACAGGTACAAACCACACACTTGTTCTAAAAGAAAACGGAACACTATGGACATGGGGCGACAATACATACGGACAACTTGGCGACGGCCCTATAACTGAAGGTCTAACAGGCGGAACTGTTAAAGACGATTATATCCACAGAAACTTTACATATACAGGTACAGGCGACTTGAATTACACGGCATTCCCTGTACAAGTAAAGACTGCTAAGGATACTCCACTTGTAAACATTGTATCTGCATCGGCAAATCAAAACTACAATGTAGCCGCAGACGCAAACGGTGATGTATATATTTGGGGTAATGTAAACGGATTGTCATATACATATGCTCAGAAAATGACAGGATTTACAGGTAAGAATATTATTGCAGTATCAGCAGGTTATTCTCACTTTATCGCACTTTCAAAAGACGGATATGTATATTCATGGGGTGCAAACTCATACGGACAACTTGGTAATAACACAACATCAAATGTTGCTACACTAAACGGTGTGACACAAGTAGTAGGACAAAGTGCCGAAAACTACTTGTATGACATTGTAAAGATTTCCGCAAACGGAAATAGCAGTGCAGCAGTAAGAAGTGACGGAACACTATGGACATGGGGTGCAAATGCGTCAAGTCAACTTGGTGACGGCACATCTACAAATAAGACAACTCCAATACAAGTAATCAGAGGCGAAAGCAATCCTGAATACGATAATCGTGAAGATAACTCTAACTATTATGTATACTTGCAGAATGTTAAGGACGTAAGTGTCGGCGAAGACCACATGATAGCTATGACAGAGGATAGAAACGTTTATACTTGGGGTTCAAATAAGTATGGTCAACTTGGTGTAAGTATTGACGGTGATTCAGTAAATCACGCAGTTAAGGTTGACACATCTGCAATTACAGCCGTAACAGATGAAAACGGAAACGCAGATGAAATAACCGCAGTTTATGCCGGTAAACATATCAGTGCTATTATTACTCGTGAGGGTCATATGTATGTATCGGGTAGAAATACAGATGATTCAGACGGTACAAACTATGTAACAGGTAAGCTTGGAACAGGAACAGAGGATGAATCTGTATCAGAATTTACTTCTGTTTCAACAGGCTTGAAGTACGAAAAAGATAATAACATTGAAAATATTAACGGTGTAAGAAATGTTGCACTTGGTGAAAATCATACTGCAATAATCAGTAAATATGGTTATGTATGGTCATGGGGTGCAAACAATAATTATCAACTTGGTGATATAACATACAATGTTCGTATCGAAAAAGGCTCGACTACATATAACATTAATACTGTTCCTACAATTTCAGGTAACAGAGAAACTCGTTATATGACAATTAATGATGCCGTAACAGATAAGGGCAGAGTAATTGCGTCATCAGATGACAATATCGCAATGCCTCCTGTTGTAACAATTTCAGAAGACGACGTATTGAATATCACAAAGGTTACATATGATTATAATTCAGGATTTAACGTAACAGAAACAGAAGAACATCCTGTTATGTATCTTCTAAATGATTCTAATACATATTCAAATGTAACGTGGGCATCATCAGACGAAAATGTTGCTACAATCGAAAACGGTAAGATTATACCTAATGACAACAGACGATACAGTTCAACAACAATTTCTGTTCAAAATATGAACGGTGCAATCGGAATGTTTATTCTAAAGATTAAACGTAACGAAAACACTGTTGCAGTACCTATGGTTGCTGCCGGAGATGACTTCTCAATCGCTTTGAGAGCAGACGGTACTGTATGGTCATGGGGTAAAAATGATAAGGGTCAACTTGGTTTGGGCAATGGTATAACAAATCAAGACCGCCCTGTTCAGATTAAAACTCTATCTAATATCACATATATAACTGCAGGTCAATATCATGCAGGTGCAATAGATAAAGACGGTAATGTTTATATGTGGGGTTATAATGAGTACGGTCAAATCGGTAACGGTAAATCTAACAATTATAACTTGACAACACATGTAAGTACAGATTGGTGGGATTATTGTTGGAGTCCGGACTCTCACTATGACCATTACCATGCACAAGGATACCATACACATTATATCTACAATAAGATGGATAATAATGTATATACTCCGGCTAAGCTTTCATATGACTTTGGTGAAAAGATAGCGACTATTACTGCGGGTGACAACCACACTGTTGTTATGACAGAAAGCGGTAAGGTTTACGCATGGGGTGATAACCGATATAATCAAATCGCTGCACCGCAAACTGCTGCGATGAGCGGATATATGGGTCATTACAGATATTACTTGTGTTCAGGTAACAGTAATTCTGCTGAAGCGACAAGAGTACCGTTAATGCTTACACCTGTAAAAGTAAGTGGTGTAGAAGGTTACGGTTATCTTGAAGATATAATCGACATCAGAGCCGGTGGCGATTTCACAATCGCATTGAAGAAAGACGGTACTGCTTACACTTGGGGTAAGAATGATGAAGGACAGACGGGTAATGGTACGGCAATTACCTATACTACATCGTCATATCAAAGAGCTAATATATATGCTTCCAGCATTGGTTGGTATGATGGCTATGATTTGAAGATTAAATATGAACAATCATATAAGAAGTATTATCCGGTACAAGTAAAAGCCGGTGTACAGACACTTGACGTTGAAAACAATTCAACATATAATGCCGGTACATATGCTTATAACTACTTGCAAGAGATAACAACAATTTCAGCAGGTAGCAAGCATGCCGCAGTTATCACAAAAAACGGTGACTTATTCACATGGGGTAATGGTGCAAACGGTCAGCTTGGTAACGGAGCTAACGATAGTAGCAACTTGCCTGTTAAGGTACTTGAAAATGCAGTGCAAGTAGCAAGCGGTTCAAATCAATCTATTGCAATTCAGAAAGACAGTGCAGTATGGGCATGGGGCGATAAGACTCATCCTCCGTATTTGACATTCTCTGAAACAATATGGACAGATACCGATTCAAATAACACATATAAGACAGCTATTATTAATGGTAGAAAGTACACAGAAACAGATCCTACAAATGTATCTTATCAGCTTGGTATAGCCGATACAACATCAACAAGTGTTAATACACCTCAGATGGTTGTAAAGGGTAATACAATCAATGCTAAACCTGAGAACTTCTCAGAACAGATGATGAAATACGGTATTATTTCAACGAGAGGTTCACATACAGTTATGTATAGCACACGTTATGGTACTGTATGGTCATGGGGTACAGGTACAAACGGAGAAATAGGTGACTTTACACTTAATAATCGTACATTTGCCGTACAGACAGGTGCTACGGATTATATCCGTCCTGATGTTATAGGCGGCGGAATTTATGAAAGCGACAGTAACACAGCCGTTACTGAGTATTCAACAACTAACCCAATGCCTAATATGATTACGATTAACAGTAATGAATATATAGAATTTAATCTTGGCAGTGATGTTTATAGATTAATTTCTCCGGGATTCAACCTTGCATTCACAGAAAAGGAATCAGAACCATTCCATTGGACTCCTGATTTACATTTGACATCTATTGATGAAAATATTGCAACGGTTGAAATGAACGGAACAGTTGCAAGAATTGTTCCAAATCAAAATGAAACATACGGTGAAACAACACTTATGCTTCGTGATGACAATTCAGATATATCATTTATCTTCAAAGTTCGTGTAATGCCTACACAAGAGGATAAATACGGTACAGATACAAAGTACGGTGCACCGAAAGTTGTAAACGGTGAATCTCATGTAGTGGCATTAAAGACAAACGGTACTGTATGGACATGGGGTCGTGGAACAAATAACCAACTTGGTGACGGTTCTAACTCAAATGACAACTATCCACTTCAAGTATTGGGTGTTAACGGCGGCGGATTCCTTGAAAAGATAGTAGATATAGCTGTAGGTACAAACTTCTCTGTTGCATTGGATATAGACGGTAATGTTTATACATGGGGATATAACTCTGATTCATATCCTGTATTGAAACTTACAGACGCTGTTGCAGTAGGTGCTGCAAACAGTATGGTTTATGCAGTGATGAACGACAGAACAGTTAAGTATTGGTCATATGGCTCAAGCCCATCTTCATTGGGTAAGGGCGAAAGTGCATCAACAGGCGAATTGTTTGAAAATGCACTTGAAATAACAGGCGGAATTTCACATAATACAATCCTTCGTGATGACGGTTATGTATGGACATGGAGTTCAAACGGAGCTGAAGACGGTAATGCAAAGGGTCAACTTGGTAATACATTGCGTAAATACCTTGACTATCCGGCTCTTGTAGTTGTAGGTGAAAGCCTTTATAATAGCGTTTACCTAAACAATGTAGTTGAAGTACGTTCAGGTGCAAACCATAATGTAGCACTTATTAAGGAACAAAATGAAAACCATACACAGTATGATGTTCCTGAAGATAAGGCATTTACTTCAAAGAATGGTTATGTATTCGCATGGGGCGACAATTCAGAAGGTCAATTTGGTAAGACAACTACTCAATCAAGCAGCTATGCACCTGTAAGAGTTGATATTCCAAATGATGAAGTAATTAATCATATTTCAGCTGAAAAGAATTCAAATCTTGCAACAACTGCTAATAATACTGTTTGGGCATGGGGCGATAATGCTAATGGTCAAATGGGTGCTAATGGTGTAAGCTCTGCTCCTGTGCAAATTGTGTCAAACGGCGGTGGAGTATGGTCATCATCAAATGGCGTTAAGGGTGCGTTAAACGGCGGTGCCGGCGGAGATTCAATGTCTGTATATATTTCAGACGGTACAGTTTGGACATGGGGTTCAAATGCTTCAGGTCAACTTGGTGACCACACAAATGTTGATAAGAATTACCCTGTTCAAGCAATTACAGAACCGGCAACTAAGATGATTAAGGTTGCACATGCAACTGTTTACAAGAAGTCAGATTTGACAACTCCTGTTAAGGAACTTGTATACCCTAACGAAATCATGATAGATGTTGATGAAACAGTTGTTATTGACAGATTTGTTGTAGAAGAAGTTCTTGCATTCAACCTATACTTCGACAAACGTGTAACAGAAGTTGATGCAGATAATATTGATGCTAAGTCAACTGATGAAGAAGCAATCGAAGTAACATCTGCTAATTCGACAGTTAATGCCGAATCACCGGCAGACGCAGTGGCAGGTGACAGTGCTTATGTAACAATGTCAATGCCGTTTAACGGTGATACTGCTACCGGATTTATAAGAATAGGTCTGATTGCAAACGGAACAACATCACTTCCGGAGGCATCGTTGAGTACAACAAGTTCTGCAATCGTAAATGCAGACGGAACAGTAAGTGCATGGGGCGATAACAGTTTTGATAAGTTAAACGTATCAATGTTTGATAATCAGTCCGATGTATATGCTCCGGGTGTTGTTATGAAAGATAACGACGGACAGGTTGTATTTACTAACGTAAAAGAATTTGCGTCAGGTGAAAACTTCAGCGTAATTCTAACAAATGACGGTGAAGTATATGCTTGGGGTACAAATGAAAACGCTCAAGCAGGTATAGGCGATACAAGCACAAGTGCTTACGCATATCCGCAGAGAGTTATGAACAGTTCAGATACACCGCTTTCAGATATTATATCTGTTAAGGCATATTCTACTCATGCCGTTGCACTTGCCAAAGACGGTAAAGTATATGTATGGGGTGAAGTATCTGATAAGCTTGGTCAAAACAGATCAAGACAAAATTACTATGCAAAACCATTGAGAATTACTAATGTACAAGCTATCGCAGCCGGCGAAAACCATACAGTAGCATTAAAGGCTGACGGTACAGTTTGGACATGGGGTTCAAATGATTCAGGTCAGCTTGGATCTGATACATCATCAACTCCATTACCTGTAATGGCTGAGGGTGTAAGCAATGTGGTTGCAATCGCAGCCGGTGCTGACACATCTATTGCTCTAACGGCTGATGGCAGTGTATATACATGGGGCGGTGGCGATAGCAACGCTTCAAAGGTTCTTGACAATGCAACTCAAGTAGACGCTAAGGGTGAACAGTTCACAGCCGTATCAGTTGACGGCAGTGCATATGCTTGGAATAAGAACGAAGCACCTACAAAGGTTGACGGACTAAGCAATGTTATTACATCTGCTGCCGGCGGCAATCATGCAATGGCAGTCCTTGCAGACGGTAATGTATATACATGGGGTGAAAACAGTAATTATCAACTTGGTGACGGTACAAATAATTCATCAGAATCACCGATTAAGGTAAATAAAGCACCTGAAGGAATTCGTGTAACTAGGGCCGTTGTAGGTACAGTTTCATACACAGATGATGATAAACTTCTATATGAGTTTAACCTTGAAAGTGGCGATGAGCTTGGTATTGACGGAGTTAAGAAGTTTGTTCCTTACCGTTTCAATGTACTTGGCACAAAGAGATGGGAAAATGTTACAAATTACAGACTTGAAGTTCTTGATTCAAATGTAGCAGTAGTGAACGGCAAAACAATTTCAACAGTATCAGGCCGTTACGGAACAACTTATATAAAGATTATTGAACTTAACGATGATGGTACAGACGGTGAAAACATTGGATTTATTAAGGTAAATGTAATACCTAACGGTGCGTTTACGGCACCTATGGTTGCAGCCGGTACAGATTTTGTTATCACTCTAAAGGATGACGGAACTGTATGGTCATGGGGTTCAAACTTACATAATAAAGTAAGTGCGGGATCTGATGAATATATAGATGTTGCAACACAAGTAGAATTAAGTGAAAATACTGCACTTACAAACGTTATAAAGATTGCGGCAGGCGAAAGCCATGCTCTTGCACTTACTGCGGACGGTAAGGTTTACGCATGGGGCAGCGGCGAAAAAGGTCAGCTTGGCAATGGTCAGAATGAGGACAGTAATTATCCTGTTCTTGTAAACGGAATTACAAATGCAGTTGATATTTCAGCCGGTGAAAATCATTCGGTTGCACTTATGGCGGACGGTACAGTTTACGCATGGGGCAGCAACGAATCAGGTCAAATCGGACATCAGCAAAAGGCAAGTTCTGTATACGGAACAAATGCTCCTGAGTATTATAATGAACCTGTTGTCGTAACAGACTTCGGAGAAACAAAGCATCTTGAGTCAATCGTTGGTATCTCAGCAGGCGGTAACCATACTTCTGCTCTTACAACAAGCGGTGTTGTATATACATGGGGTAGAAATGTGAACAGTCAGCTTGGTATGAGTGATACAAATGCAGCTGACCGTTACGATGTTCCGAGAGAAGTTCTTGGAGATGCAGATTCTGAATTCAAGTATAACGTAGCTAAGATTTCAGCAGGTGATGAACATACAGCCGCACTTTCACATAACGGAAATGTATGGACATGGGGTTATAACTACTATGGACGTCTTGGTGACGGTAGCGGTGAAACAAGAGCTATACCTGGTAAGGTTGTAACAGCTCTTAACTACGAAACTTTCGATCTTGAAGGAATTGTAGACATAGATGCCGGAATAACTCACTCATTGGCAATCACTTCAGACGGTTCAATATACGCATGGGGCGACAATATGTATGGTGAACTTGGTGACGGCACAAAGGCACAGAAGTCAACGGCAGTCAAAGTTGTAACGGCAGACGGCAGTGACTTTAACGGTGCAAATGGTATTTCAGCCGGAAATGAACATTCTGTATTGTTCACAAATATGGGTGAAATCTATACATGGGGTCATAATGATCAAGGTCAGCTTGGTACAACTCTTGCAGATGGTGAAACAAGTGCAGATGTACCGCAATGTATAGGAAGCAGTTCAGAAGGTTCAAAGGGACTTGTTATAACAAAGATTAATGTAACAGGCACACCGACAGGCGAAACATATACAACAGTACCTGAAAGTATTTCAATATTCCCAACTCAGAATGTTGCGGTAGATATAAATACAATTAAGGTTATAACATCAATAAGCAGATTTAATGTATATACATCAATGAGTACCGGTGGTTCAGGCGGTTCAACAGTAAATCCAAGTGATATAACAATCTCAACAGATAGCGATTTATTGACAATCGATAATGCAACAGGTGTTATTTCACCTAAGACTGCTACAAGCTATGGTATTGCAAAGGTTACAGTTAAACATAACCCGACACAATATACAAGGTCATTTAATATAGTTATCAAACCTGAATATTCAGCAGACAAGTCTGCAACAATAGTAGGCGGCAGTGACTTTACAGTGGCACTAAAGGCAGACGGCAGTGTATGGACATGGGGTAACAATACTCATGGACAACTTGGAAACGGTAAGGGCGGTAATAACGCACAAGTTATTAATCCGCAACAAATAGCACTTTCAAATATCTCGTCAGTAGCAGCCGGAAAAGAATTTGCAATGGCACTTACTGATGATGGTAGTGTATATACATGGGGTGCAAATGAGTCAGGTCAACTTGGCATCGGATCTACTGATGATAAGTCAACACCTCAAAAGGTATCATTTGATTTGGCAGTTGGTGAATATATAATCAGAATTACGGCAGGCGATAACTTCGCAATGGCACTTACAAGCGGCGGTGACGTTTATGTATGGGGTAATAATGATTACAGTCAGATGGGTCTTGGAAATACAATGTCACATAGTGACTTCTATTCACCAAGTAAGATAGAAAGTATCTCAGGTGCAACAATGATTACAGCCGGAGCAAACCATGCAATGGTTTATGCCGGAGGTAAAGTATATACATGGGGTGCAAATGAGTCAGGTCAGCTTGGTAAGGGTACAGATACATTCGGTGCGTCAACAGAGGGTGTACCTACTGAGATAACTCTTCCGACTTCAATAGTTACAGTTGATCAAATTATTGCTCGAGGCGATTACTCGGCTATAATTTCAGATGGTAAAGCTTATCTATGGGGTGCAAACGGAAATTATCAATTAGGTAATAACTCAGATACAAACGTATTGTCAGTACCTAATACTTCATTGAATCTTGATGAAAATATTCAAGCTATGACATTAGGTTATAGCCATGTTGTTGCTATTACTAAAAGCGGAATTGTATATGCTTGGGGTAATAATACATCAGGTCAACTTGGTCTAAGCACAAATGCAAATGAATATAAGACACCGAATAAAGTTTACTCTGGTGCAAGTTCACAGACTAACCAATATATGATTAATATGTGGGGCGTAGGTGTAGGATATAATAATTCATTTGCTATTGCTTCAAACGGTGTAGTATATGGCTGGGGTCAAAATGACAACGGTCAGCTTGGCATAGGCACAAGAGGAGATATAAATCTTGCCAATACAGTTAAGCTTAGCGATAAGAATGGCTTGTCAATAACAAATGCGTACGTTACAGGAAGTACGAACGTTACATATGATAGCAGTAATCCACTTCCTTATAATGTAACAATTACACCGGACGATACGCTTACAATAAGCAATAGTTCAATAACAATGGCAGCAGCCGATAATGACTTCAACTTGTTTGCATCAAATGATTCACAAATCAGTATCGCAGACAGTGCAAATATAAGATTCTATTCATTAGATCCTTCTATTATGTCTGTAAATGAAACAACAGGCGTTGTTACATTAAGCGATGCAACAAAGGCAAGACGTTTCGGTACAACTGTAATTAAGGTTGTTGAAACAACAGAAAATCTTGTATCATATATTAAGGTTACAGTAAGAGATAACGGAAAACCTCAAGCTGAAACAGGTGTATTCGCATCGCCGTACAGTGATGACGGTACAAGAATTATGGTCAAGAATGACGGAACCATTTATACATGGGGAAGTGACAATAAACTTGGTCAGCTTGGTAGAACAGGCGATACAACTGAACCGGGACAGGTTACAGGTAATAACCTTGATGTAAATAAGGTTGTTCAAGCTGCAGTAGGTAACTCATTTATTGTAGTTCTTACTTCAGAAGGTGAAGTATATTCATGGGGTGTTAATACATCGGGTCAAAACGGTTACGGATATGCTAAGTCATATAACAGAACACCGGTAGCGACAGCAATTCCTCGTGGAAAGGTTATTACACAGATTGCAGTTGGCGAGAGCCATGTAATTGCTCTTGCAAGCGACGGCAGTGTATATGCTTGGGGTAATAATGACAACGGACAACTTGGTATAGGTAAAAAGACACAACGTGAACTTACACCTACACTACTTCCTATAACAGAAAAGATTGTACAGATTGCCGCAACAGGTAAGGGCGGTGCAGCTTTGACTGAAGACGGTCATGTATATACTTGGGGCAACGGTAACTTGAACGCTGAACTTAAAGCGGAGGGTGAAAGTGCCGGAGATACAGACCATAAGCTTCAGAATGTTGTAAGACTTGCATCAGTAGGAAATGTATTTACAGTTTCAGATGCAAATGGTACAACATACGCATGGGGCGAAGGCTCAGTTCATGGAAAAGAAATTTCATCAGAGGAACCTGTTTCATATGATGAAACAAAAGTATTGAATTTGAATGTTGTTTATGCTCAAATCAGCGAAAATGATGAAGTTACAAGAGCATACACAATGGCAAATCCATTACCTACATCACTTGAACTTACAAGCAATCAAATTCTTCAAATTGCAGGTAACTCAGTTTGGGGTAGTGCAAATCTTGATTCTGTATCTGTATATGACAGAGTAGGCTATGAAATGACTACTGACAGATTGACATTTACATCAAGCAATCCATCAGCGGTTACAGTTGATTCAAACGGTACTGTTACAGGTATGGGCAGAATCGACAGTGCTATCATAACAGTAACTGATAAGGTACTTGGAAGCTCTTATTCATTCACAGTAAGAGTTGCTCAAAGTGCTGATACAGAAATCACAGTTCCGATGATAGTATCGGGATATGGACATACATTGGCACTTCGTGCAGACGGAACAGTTTGGGCATGGGGTGACAATACATACGGACAACTTGGTGACGGTACTTACGGAACATCAAACGTTGATAAGTTTGTTCCTCGTCAAGTTCGTATAGGTCAAAATGAAAGCAATACAAAGTTGCTTACAAACATAAAATATGTTGCAGCCGGTGCAAACAGTTCAGCTGCAATAGATCAAAACGGTCTGCTTTATGTATGGGGTAATAATGATAATGGACAACTTGGCGTTGAAGGTAATATAGTTGCATATCCAACACTTGTTGAGGCACTAAAAGATGATCCGGAAACAACAGTTGATGAAACAATCCTTGTTTCGGCAATTGAATTGAGCGAAAGCCATACAATCATTATTGACGCTTTGACAAAGAGAGCTTATACATGGGGTGAAAATGATCGTAACCAGCTTGGTTATCAGCAGAGTATATTGAATAACGGTAAGGTTATGACTTCGCCGACAACTGAAAACTATGCTAAGGAAGCACATCTTGTATCGAGAGATAAGGGTGACTTGAACTTCCTTGAAGTAGCATCAGGTAAGAAACATTCAGTTGGTATTGTTATTCCGTCATCTGAAGCACAGACAGCTACTCAGGGTACAGTTTATGCTTGGGGTGATAACACATACGGTCAGCTTGGTCAGAATACAAGCGGTTCTTCAAGTGCAATGTTACAAGCTGTTAAGAAAGCAAACGGTGAAAGCATTACAAATGCAGTAGCAGTTGCCGCAGCAGATAATTATTCACTTGCATTAACGGCAGACGGAATAGTTTACGCATGGGGTGACAATACATACGGAGTCATGGGCAACGGTACTAAGGGTACAATACAGAAAACAGCAGTAGCAGTATCCGGAGTAACAGGTGACGGTACTCTTGAAGGTATTTATGCAATAGCAGCTTCACCAAAGACTGCAGTGGCAATAAGCAAAGACGGTCACGTTTATAGCTGGGGTAATAATGACAATGGTCAGATAGGTGACGCAACTTACTTTGAAAGACTATACCCTGTAATGCAGAGTGACATTAACAATGCAAAAGCAGTTTCAGCAGGCGATGGCTATACAGTTGTTCAGACAACAAGCGGAAATATGTATGCTTGGGGTAAAAATGACTCAGGACAAATCGGAAACAGTACATTTGATGAACAACTTGTTCCGGTTGCAGTCGGTGCAAACTCTAAGTTAACAATAAGAAAAGCAGGTATTGTTACTAATACACAAGCAGGTGCAATCGTAACATCAGCAGAATTTGAAATGTTCAGTATGCTTGAAGAAAGCGACATTATAGAAATGAACGAAGTATATTCTGCCGGCGATGATATTAGCTTACAAAGTTTTGAAAATGTAGATTATGATACTGAAAACTATGTACCGAGAACAATTACATTAACAAATGATGCGTCAGGCAACATTCAGCAATTTGTTCTTGATAAGAATGCAGTATATGATGAAATGAGATTCTATCTAAATGCTGATTCTGAAACAGGTAATGATGAGTTTAAGGTAGAAGACATCTATATGATAACTGCAGATACAAGTCTATTCAGCGTAGATGATAACTGGATTGTTACACCTACACAGAAAGCTATTGACAGTAAGTATGCAGTTACAACACTTATCGTTCAAGACAGAACAAGAAATATCGCACAGACATTTGAATTGGAATTCAGAGCAACAAAACGTGACGATGAGGAGTTTGGCAAAGATATTCTAGCCGCACCTATGGTTGCGTCAAATAGCTTTAATTCAATAGCATTGATGTCAGACGGAACAGTTTGGACATGGGGAGATAATACATACGGACAACTTGGTAATAACTCAGTAACATCTTCATCAATGCCGGTTCAAGTTCGTAATCCTATAAGTGACGGATACCTTGACGGAATCATAAAGATTGCACAAGGTATGTATCACAGTGTAGCACTTACATCAGACGGTAAGGTTTACACATGGGGTCGTGGTGCAGACGGACAACTTGGTACAGGCAATACATCAAATAGCCTAATTCCGGTTGCAGTAGTAACAGCCGCATCAACTTCTGAAACAGAAGATGCACAATATTTAACAAACATTGTTGACATCGCAGCCGGCGATGACTTTACGGCGGCTCTTGACAATAAGGGTCGTGTATGGATGTTTGGTAATAATACATCAGGCTTGCTTGGAATAAGTAAGACAGATGATATTCAGAAATATCCACAAAGAGTTCTTGCAGGTAAGAGCAAGAGTGCAACAATGTATCTTGAAAATATCGTATCTATCGCAGCAGGTGCACATCATATGCTTGCCCTTGATAAGAATGGCAGCGTATGGGCATGGGGCGATAATAGCAGAGGTCAGTTGGGTGAAGGAACATATGAAGATGTTCTTGAAGCTGACGGAACTAAGACAATCGCAACAACAAGAACTGTTCCGGTAGCAGTTGATATTCAAGGTGTAGAAAAGATTTATGCCGGATATAACAATTCAGCAGCAATCAAGACAGACGGTACTCCATGGGCATGGGGCGATAACAGTTACAGTCAAGTAGGTAACAACAGTACGGCTGACGCAGTAGCTGTTCCGGCTCAGGTTATGTATGAGTACGACAAGGAAAACCATGTTGGTGTACTTCTAACAGACATCAGACAAATTTCTGTCGGAAAAGAACATATGAACGCATTGACACGTTCGGAAAAGAATGTTGTTACATGGGGTAAGAATTTGAATACAATCACTTCAGCAAGTGGTATTCAAACAAATAAGATGGCAGTAGAGTTACTTAGTGACCTTGAAAATAACAGTGTTGTTACAGATACAATTATGATTGCATCAGGTGATAATACATCTGAAATCTTAAGAAGTAACGGTGATGTTTACTCTATCGGTAATAATACAAACGGTAAACTTGGTGACGGTACAGCCGATGATAAGAATATACCTGTTCTTGTAGGTATAGGCAGAAGTTCTGATACTGTTATGATGAATAACTCATCAATAATCAGACGTGATACAAACGGTGATTATACTGATGTTACAAGACAGTACACAGATGATGACCCAATGCCTTATGAGGTAAATATTCTTAGAAGTGAAATTCTTTCAATAGATATGAATGAAATATTTGTTGAAAGAGATCCAAGCTTTAACTTGATAACCGGTTCATTTAAGGTTAGAGATAACGGTTATACATTTAAGTCGCTTGACGAAAGTGTAGCTGTTGTTTCAAATGACGGTGTTATCACACCTGCGGACCAAACAAGTGCAATAGCACTTGGAACAACATATATAGTTGTAAAGGGTAATGAAACAGGTGCAACAGGAATTATCAAGATTAACGTTATGCCTATGGATGTTCAGTTTGAACAAGGTGAAACAGTTATAAGAGATGACAGTAAGGTTTACCCATATGTAGCTGCGGGCGGAAAGACAATGGCAGCAGTTACAGATGGCGGTGTACTATACACTTGGGGTGATAATACATACGGTCAACTTGGTATAGGACTTACAAGCGATGCAACTCCATATTCAACAACACCAACAGTTGCAATAAACGGTAACGTTAAGAAAGTAGTTGTCGGTGACGGATTTATGGTAGCCGTTACAATAAACGGTGAAGTATACGCTTGGGGTAGAAATGAAAACGGTCAACTTGGAAACGGCACAAAGGATAATTCAAATTCTCCTGTAAGAGTAGAGGGAATTGATAATGTAGTCGATATTGCAGTTGGCTCGAAACATACATTATTGCTTACAAATACCGGCGATATATATGCGTTTGGTGACGGAAGCAATCATCAGGTAGTTCCTGAATTAACAGAAACAGCTTTAACACCACAAAAGCTACATATTAAGAGTTCTTTGGAAATTGCGGCAGTATATGCTGATAACAATACAAGTTATGCACTTACAAGAAACGGTGATATAATCGCATGGGGCGAAAACACATCGTATAAGTTTGGTGATAACGATTACTATGGTAATGGTATCGCATATGCAGATATGGCTGAAAAAGCAGTTACAATGTCTGCGGCAACAAACAGTGTACTTGCATTGTCAGAAACAAGCCGTGTATGGGCATGGGGAAGCAACAACCATAACCAACTTGGTATGTATCTAAAAGATGATAATACATATGAAACTGTTGTTGAAAATCCTACACTTTCAGATGTATATAATGAAGTTGTTGCAGATGAAGATTGGACACCAAACGGTGTAACAGCCGGAGAAAGTTCATTCGTAACATATACAAACGGATATTCAAGAGTTCGTGGTAACAACCAGATTGATGACAAGAACGGTGGTCAACTTGGTATAGATACAGTTAATGATGCAGACGGAAACGCATATTATCCTGATGTAAAGGACAATGCAGTTGTATTGTTGCACGCAGGTGACAGTGATCCGGATCATCATTATGAACCGTTCAACGGTGCAAAATCTATTGCAGCGGCAGCAAACGGTGCAAATGGTGTTATCTTCGATAGCATTGGTAAGATTTATGCTTGGGGTGATAACACAAGAGGTCAGATAGGTGACGGTACACAGGATAATCGTGAATATCCGGCAGCTGTACTTATAGACGGCGGCGGAGCATATATTGACTTCGCAGAAGCAACATTGACACGAAATGATATATCAGACATTCCAATTCATATGTTCTATGATACTATCATGCGTGAGAATGGTACTCTTGAAACAGCTGTAAGACAAAATGATGTAATCCAAATAAATCTTGACGATGTAGTAGGAGTTATAGGATTTACATTGTTTGGCGAATCTGCTTATAAACCGACAGGATTAACATTTGAGTCACTTAATACTGAAGTGGCAGAGTTTGAGGCAAATCCAAGCGGAGGAAATAACACAACAGGTAAATTGTACATCAAGCAAAAGACCGGTGTAACATATCTTGTTGCAAAGGATTCAAGAGGCAATACAGGTACAATTAAACTTAATGTTATTCCGGCAGGTAATGACAGAAGCAACGTTATGCCGATGATTGCAGTTGGTGAAAATCACACTATTGCACTTCGTTCAGACGGAACTGTTTGGTCATGGGGTAATAACTCATACGGTCAATCAGGTAACGGTAGCAAATCATCATACAGTACAATCCCTGTACAGGTAATGAAACGTGAAAATGCTACTGCAAGTCCGAGTGCATTGACAAACGTAATCAAGATAGCAACAGGCGGAAATCATAGCTTGGCTCTTACAAGTGACGGTCATGTATACGCATGGGGTACAGGTGTTAAGGGTGCTCTTGGTAACGGTTCACAAACTGAATTTAACGTACAGAAGTACGCAGTAAGAGTTTACGGAACTACAAGAGATTATTATCTTGGTGACAGTGCCACAGGTACAGTTTCTGAAACGATTTACGGCTCAAGAATTATTGATATTGCAGCATCGGGTACAGGTGCAGATTCAAAAGAGGGTACAAAACAGTATTCATATGCAATAGATGCAGACGGCAATATCTTTGGTTGGGGTTATAACTATAAGGGAGTTGTTTCACCGCAAGATACATATAATGCGAAGATGACGCTTCCAAGAAATATCACAACCAGAAATACAATTCTAAAGAGTGCAAGAAAACTTATCCCTGATAAATTGGGAGAAACAATGCACATCTTAAAGGCTGACGGTCAGATTATTACTTGGGGTGATAATTCTAACGGTATTTACGGTATAGGCGAAAATATTTCGACATCACCGAGCCGTGCATCACTTCCTGAAAAAGCAATAGCTGCATTTGGCGGTACAAATAATATTATGGCAATACTAATGGATGGCGGCGTAGCTATGTGGGGTGACCTAAGACAAGGTCAGCTTGGATATGGCAGCGACAGTCCGGAGTATTTGACAATCGAAAAGACACCGGTAAGAGCATACAACTTTGAATGGGCTCAAAGAGGTGCATTCCCACTTAGCTGTGATATATCTGAGTATGTTCAGGTAATCTATGCAAACGGCGGTCAGAATGATGACGGTTCTTACAGTAGAGAGAACCTATGGTCGGCAGGTATGTATGGAGCTATGCTTGGACGTGGCACAGAAGATGATAGTGATATTCTTCCGGTAGGCAGAGTTCTTGCAGGAAAGACGGACGTTAGCGGAAACGTTAAGGACGTAATTCTTGTATCAAACGGCAGAACAAATGATAATATATCTGTGATTACAACAGATAACGGTGCCGTATGGGCATACGGTAATAATACAAACGGAATAATCGGTGACGGTACAACGGTTGACAGATATGAACCGGCTCGTGTCGGAACGGCATATTTCTTGTTTGATAAGTACACATATTCATTAAGAGTTGATGACGTGGAAGAACCGGCTCGTCCTACAATATCTTCATTCAACTTGTTAAGTGGTGCAGAAGGTACTTCAACTGCTGAACTTAACTTGAAGTGGCAGACATGGGACGGTAGCAGTGACATTGTTGAGGTAGATTCTTCAACAGGTAAGCTTACAGGTAAGAAAGAAGGAACAACATATGTTATCGTATCACTTGCAGATGATGCGTTGACAGTTGGTACATTTAAAGTAGAAGTTCGTCCGAAAGATTCAAGAATCGGCGGATCGGATACTGATAGCTATATGGATAGTGTTGCTTATCCACAGGTTGTATCTGGTACAAATACAACTTACGCACTAAAACCAAACGGAACTGTTTGGGCATGGGGCGGAAACGAGTATGGTCAGCTTGGTAGCGGACATATCTTCGGTACAGCAATTTACCCTCAACAGGTAAGCATTAAAGATGAAAACGGTGACGATGTAAGAATAGTTAAGATTGCAGCTGCAGGCGACAGTGCTCTTGCAATAGACACAACAGGTCATGTATGGGCATGGGGCAGAAATGACAGCGGTCAACTTGGTATAGACAGTACATCAATCAAGGTAAGCACACCTGAACGTGTTAAGATTGGTGAACAACCGTCTTACGCAGATGATGAGTTGTCACAAGCCGGCTATATTTCAAACATTGTCGATATAGCAATAGGCGGACTTACAAATGATGCAATGTTTGCGTTGTTTGTAGAAGACGGCGGAGTTGTATACGGCAGCGGTGATAATGCTTATAATCAAATAAGTATGGAACACGGAGTCAATAAATATCAAACACCGGTAAGAGTAACCGATTCAGTTGCACAAGTTGCAATCGGAAACGGTGCAACATCTCATATGCTTAGATTTGACGGATCTGTATATTCACAAGGTAAGGGTACAAGATATGAGTACGGTACAGGTGAAAACACAGATAACGTTGACTTCAGAGCAGGTACTGCTGAGATGGAAAATCGTGTGATGGCTATTGCAGCCGGAAGCGAAAACGTAATGGCAATTACATATAACCTTGCACAAGACGTAACTGTTGATACAGATATAACAGGTAGTGTTTGGGTATGGGGTGCAAATAAGAATGGTGAATTCGGCGAGATGAAGCTTGACGTTACAAGACCGACAAAGATTGCAGAAATTTCAAATGCAGTGCTTATCGGCGGTGGCGAAAGCTTGTATATCGTAGATTCAACAGGAACTCCTATTATGGGCGGACTTGCTTCAAGCGGTCAGCTTGGTATAGGCGGATTGTCTGATGATGTTTATACTCTATCGGGTAAATCAAACGTTATAAAGACAGACGGACAAATTGCATCAGACGTACTTAGCATGACATCATCTGTCGGCGGTGTACATTCAGCTTATGCTGACAGTGACGGTTATGTATGGGCATTCGGTAAGAATGACAAGGGTCAGATAGCAAATCAAGATGTAACATCAGACTTTACGACTGCATCAATGGTTGGTTCTGACTTGATTATAACTCTTGATTCAAACGAAATACTTGTTAAGAAGAATCAAGAGGCAAAACGTATAGGTATGACAGCACATCAAGGCTTTAATCTATATGAAGATGAACAGCCTGTAAATGTAAGTGCAACATACAGAGTCCTTGACAGTGACATAGCGTCGGTAGACGGATATGGACAGGTAAGTGCAGAAAGTACAGGAAAGACATATGTAGAAATCTCTGCAAGAGGCGATGATAATGCCGAAAAGAGAATGTATGTACATATTATCTCTCTTCCTGATGATACAGATGTCAAAGCAGAAAATGCAGATGAAGAATATATTGCTTATCCGCAGATTTCAGCCGGAGATAACTTTATCCTTGCACTTCGTGCAAATGGTGATTTGTACGCATGGGGCGACAATACATACGGTCAGCTTGGTCTTGGATTGGGTCGTGTCGGCAGTATTGATATGAAACCGCAGAAACTTAATGTAACAAAAACTGTAACTGAAATAACAACAGATGCAGACGGTGAAGACGTTGTTACAGAAAGAGAAGTTCCTGTTAAGTTCACAAAGATTGCCGCAGGTCCTGACTTCTCAATGGCAATAGACGTTGACGGTAACTTGTATACATGGGGCAGAAACAATAACGGTCAGATAGGTAACGGTACAGATACCTCTGACGTTATAAATGAAAAGAATCCATCAGAGGTATCAAATAAGGAAAATCTTGTTCCTTCACCTCAAAAGGTTGCATACTTCACAGATTATAATGTTGTAATGCAAGGCATAAGTGCCGGCGGAGACATCGGCAATAGCTATGCAATGGCATTATCATCAGAGGGTGACGTATTTGCATGGGGTTCAAATAAATTTAATCAAGTTGAAAATTCCGATAGGGAAATTGTTTCAACACCGGTTTATGTTCCTGTATCAAGAATGACATCAATAGCAGCAGGTAAAGGCGATGAATTTACAACAAGCTATGGTGTTCAGGAACTTGGAAAAGTTCTTGCATGGGGCAGCAACGAAAGCTCAGAAATGGGCGAAGGTGTGATAGACCGTGTTACGGGACAAGCAATAGTAAGCGGCGGCGGAATTGAAAATACCCGTGTGCTTGAAGTTGCTGCAGGTAATGGTAATGCTGCAGCCCTTACAGAAAATACAACAAATAACTCATACGAATATTATGTATGGGGTAACAATGACGATTATCAAACAGGTATCACTACAAATACTCAACCTATAAGCACTCCTGTAAAGAATGATGCGATGAGCCAAACTATTGATGTAACAAGCGGCAATGCGTCAATGATGGTACAGAAGGGTACAGGTTTAGTAAATGTAATTGGTGACAATACAAACGGCAAACTTGCAGTCGGCAACGATAATAACATAAGTGAAATCGTTACAGCCAAGAGTGCAGACGGCACAGATATTACAGGTGTATTGGCAGCAGCAGTAAGTAGCAATGGTAGTATGTCAGCATTCATTATGCAAGACGGTTCAATCAGAACAGTAGGTAATAATGAACGTGGACAATTAGGTGATGCAATCCTTGATAATGAATTATATCCTGTTGAAGTATATTCGGGAATCATCAATGTAGACGGCGTAGACAGTAATAATGCTGTACTTGCAAGTGCCGGTTCAGTTCCTAGTCGAGTATACATTACAATGAATAAGTTTAATGTATTCGACAAACGTGTTACAAATACAAACTTCAAAGTAACATCAACAAATCCTGATGTTGCAGAGATAGATAATGACGGTAACATTACTTATAAGGCAATCGGTTCTACAAGAATGATTGTATATGAAGAAAATTCAGGTAAATACTCACTATTCGATGTAAATGTACTTCCTAATGTTACTGATGTAACAACATCAGTTCAACCTATGGTTGTAACAGGAAATCAATTTACTCTTGCTCTTGCAAGTAACGGTCATGTATATACATGGGGTGATAACTCAAGAGGTCAAGCAGGATTTAATACAACTAAAAAGACAATTAACGAACCTACTGAAGTTCTTGTAAACGGTAAACCTATGGAAAATATAGTTTCTGTTGCAGCCGGTGATAATTTCTCACTTGCGGTTGATAAAGACGGAACAGTATGGTCATGGGGTAGAAATGACGCCGGTGTAGGACAACTTGGTAGAAAACTGTCATCCGGTACAAGCGTATATTCACCGAGAAAAGTATATGATGTTGCACCGACTCCGGCAAATGGAGCTATGGGAAGCACATATCTTGGCGGTGAAAACACAGGCAAGGTTGTTAAAGTCTTTGCAGCCGGCTCAACAGCAGCAGCAATCACAGAAGAAGGCACTGTATATGTATGGGGTAGCAACAGATACGGTCAACTTGGTATCGGACATGATGTTATCACAGAAAGTTCAGCAAGCTCAAATAAGAATATACCGTATAGAATGTATGGTATTGATGACGCTGTTGATGTAGTTATCGGTGAAAAGAATATTGCGATTATAAATCGTGACGGTACGGTTTATATTACAGGTAGCAACGAAACAGGTGTTCTTGGAAACGGTGAAGTTTGGAGCACAGGTAATGCAAATAACGGTTATAACAGAACAATACCTCTTCCTGTACTTGATACAGATATGAAGGCACTTACAGGTGTTGTAAACGGTGCATTAGGTCCTGAACATGCAATATTGAACTTGTATCAATATAATCAATCTGCTGACGCAGAGGGCAATGATACATCGGATTTTGTAAACGAAGTATACGCATACGGTAATAACAAGAATGGTGTTCTTGGAAATGGTATAGCATATACAAACGGTACATTCTCTGATGAAAAAGGAAATACTGTAACAGAAGATGCTCTTGGAAATGCAGCTAAGGAAACAGTTGTATTCCCAACAGATAGGAGTATTGCAAGAGTTCAGTCATGGAAGTCAGAAACATATGTTGATGAATCCGGAAACTTGTTAACAAGAGATGTGGCTGAACCTATGAGTGGCGTATACAGTGTATTCGCCGGCGACCACTTCAGCGGTGCTGTTACAAATAGCAGCAATGTTTATATGTGGGGTACAAATGTATATGGCGGAATTGAAACAGCTGTTCTTGGCAATAAGACAAAGAATTCAAATCAATATAAAGCAAGACTTGTTTATAAAGATGATACATCAAGTGACAGACTTGATACAATCATTCAAGTTCCGTCAAGCATAAACGGTGAACACGTTACAGCAATTTCTCGTGACGGTGTTGTATATACATGGGGTTATAATAATAGATTCCAACTTGGCGATAAGAGTCAAGAAACTGCCGTTGTTCCGGTAGTTGCGGGTAACGCAAAGATGTCTATCATGCCTCCTACAGCAACATTGGCGGTTGACGGTAAGACAACAATTACTATTACCGGAGCAGATATGTTCTCAGTTTATACAGACCTTGCGTCAAGTGTAGGTACATTTGAATGGAAGGTATTGGACGACTCAATCGCAAAGGTTACTGTTGACAGTCAACAACCAAAGACTGCAAACGTAACCGGTGTCACAGAAGGTGAAACAAGAGTTGTTGCAACAAATACAATTACTCAACAAACAGTATTTAGCCGTATTATCGTAACTGAAGACATAACATACGCACAAATCCAGCTTGGTAAGGACTTTACAATAGCCCTTAAGAAAGACGGTACTGTGTGGGCATGGGGTAACAATGAAGATGGTATGACCGGTACAGGAAGTAAACAGAGTATGCTTACAATTCCGGTACAGATTGATTCATATTACGCAAGCGTTAACGATGCAGCACAAGAAATTGCGACACCTATGGAAAATATTCTAAGTGTTGCAGTTGGTGAAAACCATGCTATAATTATCGGTCAAAGTGGTAAGGTATACGCTTGGGGTGATAATACATACGGTCAACTTGGTGTTAATCCGATACTTGTTAAAAAGACAAACAGACCTATCCTTGTAGAACTTGATGAAGACTTTGCGTCACAGATTATAGACGTTTCTGCCGGTGCATACCATACTGTGGCTGTAACGGCAACAGGTGAAGTTTATACATGGGGTAGAAATAATAAGGGTCAGCTTGGCAGAAAGACAGTGACAAAAGATGACGATCCTACAAACTTCGTACCTGAAAAGATGAAGGGTGTCGGCGAAAGTAATCTAATCGGTGTTGTAATGTCAGCAGCAAGTAAGGAAACAACAGCTGTTCTTATTGCAAACGGTACTGTTTACACCGTAGGCGGAAACAGTCACGGTGAACTTGGTACAGGCATAAGCAAGAGCGTTGATTACAATACTCAGCTTGAACGAGTAACAACTATAAGAAAAGAAGATGAATCAGAAGAAAATCAGGAAGAACTTAACTATGTTACAAGAATCGTAGGTAAGGGTTATAACTTTGTTGCAATTTCAACGAAGTACCATTACACAGGTAACACAAATCCTGATGGAACCGCTGAATATGTATATGACAGAAACAGAAGAGTATATACATGGGGCGACGCATCATCTTCACAACTTGGTACAGGAAGTTATATGCCATATGCTGATCCAAGCATTAATCCTGGTGTTGTTTTGGGTCAACCGTCAACATATTATTCAAATGTACCGGTAGAAGTTACAATGAATCCTGATGACAGTCAGTTTAACGTAGCTGATGAAGACACAGGTGAACCAAGCATTTACCTACATAATATAGCTAACATTTCAATAGGTTATTATGAAACAGAAGACGGACAGAGCAAGACACATATAATGGCTATCGACAGAAAGCATAATGCTTTTGCATGGGGTAGCAATGAATATGGCGAACTTGGTGTCGGCGGTATCACTAACCTAAATGCAGCATATCTTGTTCCAAACTTGTATTATGAAGAAGACGGAACAACTCCTGCAAACAGAGCAATAATCGGTATCGGTTCAGGTGGTATGCACTCAGCTGCATTCCTTGATGACGGATTGGTTTATACATGGGGTCAGAACGATAGCGGTCAGCTTGGTAACTTCACAAGAGATGCAAGTGAATATCCTGGCATTGTAGATGAAGAATATATTGCTCTTGGAAATTACGATATAGTCCTTGACGATGAACAAGATGCAAACGGCGAATTTGTAAATACAATTACAGTTCCGGCTGCATATATGCGTTCATTCAGTTTGGGAAGACAAATTGACTTTGAAAAGACAAAGAAACTTGTATTCGAGTCATTCAATGACAATATAGCATCTGCTCAAAAGGTTGACGGAGAACTTTCTGATTATGACATCAGCTATACAAAGATTACACCGGCTCATTACGGTGAAACAAAGATTATAGTAAGATACATTGACGAAAATAATCCGGAAAATAATAAATCGGCAGTTGCTAATGTTACTGTACTTGGTCATGCTGATGATTACAGAACTGCTCCTCAAATGGGTAGCGGAGATGGATTCACAGTTGCATTAAAGGCTGACGGTACAGTATGGACATGGGGTAAGAATACAGAGGGACAACTTGGACAAGGCGGACGTGTTTCAGAAATGAACATTATTCCTACACAAGTAACCTTCAGCAATCTTGCGTCAAACGCTTATATAACAAAGATTGCAGTAGGAAAATCTCATGTAATCGCACTTGATTCAGACGGAAACGTTTGGACATGGGGTGATAATTCATATGGACAACTTGGTGTTGACGAAGCAACAACATATTCAACAAAGCCTGTTAAGGCAGGTGTATTTGACGATATAAATTATCTAAAGAATATTGAAATTGCGGATATATTTGCCGGTGAATACAGTAGCTTTATCGTAACAGAGGGAACGTCAAATATCACTATCGCTAAGAAGAATGACGGTTCAAGAGTTACAGTGCCTTTGGGAATTAACAGAAATACATTTGCATTCGGTAATGCAGCAATGGATATTGAAACCGGCGAATACACCGGTGACGGTTATGGTGCAAAACCGGTACAGATGAGTGTTGTTAAAAAGGTAAGTAAGATAAGCGGCGGATATGTATTAAAGACAAGTGGTACTGTTTGGGAACTACCGACAGACCCTACAAGTCCTGAATTTAAGATATTCAAGGGTGAAAACAATTCTGTAAATAACATTGTTGATATTTCATCTAAGTCAGAAGAAGATCATACACTTGCACTTAATGCTGAAGGTCATGTACTTGCATGGGGTGCCGGTTCATACGGTCAACTTGGTGACGGTCAATCCGACAATGGTAATATGAACAATCCAGAATTTGTTTACCTTGACAGTGATAAGACTCAACTACTTGAAAATGTTATCAGCATATCAGCAGGCGATAAGCATAGCGTTGCACTTGCAATCGAAAAGAACGAAGCAGGCGATGATAAGGGCGTTGTTTACACTTGGGGTAGCAATGAGTTTGGTCAGATCGGCAGAACAGATGTCGGCGGAAAAGTATCACTTCCTGTTAAGACTGCTTATACAGATGACGCAGATGATTTCTCAATTATCGCAATAGATGCCGGATACGGTGCTACATCAACACTTCAGTCAACAGGATATATGTGGACATACGGTCTGAATAACAATGGACAACTTGGTAATCTTGACCGTGACAATACAGCAGTGCCTGTACTTGTCGGCAAGGGAGAGATAAGTGTTACTCCTTCTGAACTTAATATCAGAAAGGGTGATACCGTAGAAATTAATCCGTTGTTAACAATCAGTGCAACAGACGCATTTAACTTGTTAGGTATAACAGGTTCAAGAACAGGTAATGTAACATATACATCATTAAATAAGGATATACTTACAGTATCAGAAGCAACACCGCAAACAATGACAGGTGTTAAGGCCGGTAAGGCTAATCTAAAGGTTACAAGCGGCGGCGTTTCAGCTTACGTTGTTGTAACGGTTTCAGGTGGAAGCGAAGATGATAAGTATACACCGATGGTTGCAGCCGGTGAAGGATTCACAGTTGTTCTAAAAGCGAACGGCAGTGTATGGACATGGGGCGACAACTCATCAGAACAACTTGGCAGAAGCACAGCCGATACAATCGGTATGGTATCTATTGCCGAAGACGTAATGTATATTGCAGCCGGAAAGAATTCAGCTTATGCGATTACATATAAGAAGAATGCAGATGGCAGCGAAGAAAGTAAACTTTACGCATGGGGCGATAATACATTCGGACAACTTGGCGGCGGAACAACGGCAGCTAATTCAGTAGTCCCTGTTGCAGTAACAGATCCGAACGGAAAAGTTATGACAAATGTCAAGAGTGTATCTGTAACAGATAACAGTGTTCTTGTACTTACAAATGACGGAGTAGTATATGGATTCGGTGAGAGATTTGTATACAACTCAAGAAAGATTGCTCAAATTCCAAACCTTACAGGCGTTGCACAAATCAGCGGAATGTACGCTCGTACAGCCGGTGGTATGGTATGGAGAATTGACGAATCAGGTAATACACAAAAAGTTTCAATAAAGAATAATAACAGTGATGTTTCGGCTATTAAGATTGCAGCCGGCAGAGATCATGTAATTATTCTTGATGAAGATAGCGGAGTTTGGGCATATGGCGATAATACATATGGTCAAATCGGTAATAGCGAGAATGCAACAAATACTGCAGTACAAGTGAAGATTAGTGAAAGCGAATATCTTGTAAATGTATCTGATATTGCGGCAGGTCAATATTCTTCATATGCAGTTAAGACAGAAACTTTAGCTGATAATACAAGCAAATCAACAGTATATGGTTGGGGCGACAACAGTTCAGGACAACTTGGTAAAGAACCTGCAACAAATGAACGTATGTCAGTTGCAACAATCATAGATTCAGCTCCTTCAAACGTTGATGTAATTTCAGCCGGATATAATCAAGTATACTTGATTGATTCAGAAGGTAGAGTTTGGGGCGAAGGTGAAAATGCTCTTGGTCAGCTTGCAAACGGCGAAATACAAAATAGCAGTAAGTTTGTCATCTGTGGTGACAGTCAGATTGAAATTAACAAAGTAGACGATGACGGTAATATTATCGCCTCGGGATACGGTACAATCTATGTTAAGAAGGGTGAATTAGCAAACTTACAGGCATCATTTGAAGCATTCAATGTTTACACTGCTAAGGCTGGTGCAAATACTGATTACAACTTCAAGTATGATGTTCAAAATAACGGAATGGCAGTCGATGACGCAGTTCTGTCAGTTCCGGAAAACGGAAAGAGTATTGAGGCACTTAAAGAAGGAATTGCATACGTCAAGGTAACAGAAAGCGAAAGCTTGAATAAGACATCATTTGCTAAGATAGTAGTTCTTCCTCAAAATGCTGATTATGACTTCCAACCAAAAGTAGAAACAGGAACCAACCATACAATTACTGTACGTTATGACGGCAGCGTATGGGGATTCGGTGTTAATACACACGGACAACTTGGTACAGGCGATACAGAAACAAGTGATAAACCGGTAGCAGCATTTACAACATCAAAGATTTATGTTGATGCAGTTGCAGGATATGACCATACACTTCTTCTTGATAAGAATGGCGTTGTATGGGCAACCGGTAATAATGATCGTGGACAACTTGGTGTAGCTACTGCTGACGGCGAGTCACATATCTTCACAAGAGTTAATGTTGAGCTTGGAGTAGGCGAGAAGTTTGTTTCAATAACCGCAGGTGACGGATACAGTATGGCTCTTACAAATAAGGGTAATGTATATGCTTGGGGTGATAATACACACGGACAACTTGGTCTTGGTGATGAAACAGAAGTTGCAACACCGAAGAAATTGGCGATTGCTAATGTAAGACAGATTTCAGCGGGCGAAGATTATACACTATTCTTACAGATGAACGGAACAGTTTATGCCACAGGTAATTATGAACATAATAAACTTGGTATTTACAACTTGTCAGCAGATTTAAGAACTCCTACAAGAATTCCGTCATTCCTTGGTGCGTCGGTAGTAGCGGTATCAGCCGGCACTAACCATAGTTTGGCACTATACTATACTACAAATGCCGCATCATTCGGTGACAATAGTTATGGACAACTTGGTAACGGAAATCTGTTGGAAACAACAGCAATTCAATCTATCGAAGCAAGCGGTATATTTGATATATCAGCCGGATATAATCATTCAATGATAACCGATCAATCAGGAAAGCTTTATGTATTCGGTGATAACTCATTGGGACAACTTGGTCTTGGTGGTATGAACGATGGTACAATTCAATATGTAAGCAAGCCTACATCAAATGAAATGTTCCTAAGTAACGTTTATGCAATGAGCATATCAGCGGGTAATAAGTTCAGTACATTTGCTGACAGAAACGGTATTGTATACGGTTTCGGTGATTATACACAAGGCAAGGGTACAGAATTTGGATTGGATACAATCGAAACTCGCAGTGATACTCCTGTTATGATAGGAGAATCAAGACTTGTTGCCGGAGATAACGAAGTAACAGTTGTTTCAGACGGTGATGAAGTTAAACTTAATGTTCCTGATATATCGAAGTTTAATCTATTGTTGGATTATAACGAGTCAGTTGATACAACGGCTATAAGTATTAATGATGATATTGCCAGAGCAAGAATTGACGAAAACGGTGATGTTTATGTTTCAGGTAAGACTGTTACAGGTCTTACACAGATAGTTGTAACAAGAACAATTAAGAACGCAAACGGTACAAGTGCCGGAAGCGAAAAACTTGTATACTTTGTAACAAATATCGAACAGGGAACAGACGAAAATCCATCTATCGTAGCACCTATGACTGCATCAGGCAGAGCACATACAATAGTGCTTAAGCAGGACGGCAGTGTATGGACATTCGGCAGCAATACATACGGACAGCTTGGTATAGGAACGGCAGATAATGTAATTCAAAATGTTCCGCAAAGATTAACATTCTTTGATGAATTAAGAAAAGTTGAGGAAGACTCAGACGGTAAACTTATAAGCACAGGTGAAAATGTTGTTAAGGTTTATGCCGGTGAGTATCATTCAGTAGCTTTGACAGATAAGGGTAATGTTTACACATGGGGTCTAAATAACAGAGGACAACTTGGTCTTGGTTATGATCCGTCAGTTCGTGATATGGTTATGTCACCTGAACGTGTAACATTGACAGATTCAAACGGTAAGACCGTTGAATTGACTGATATAGTTAAGGTATCAGTCGGAACGTATCATACGGTAGCACTTTCAAGAAGTGGTATAGTATATGCGTGGGGATGGAATGACTATGGTCAGATTGGTAATGACTCGAACTCATCACAGTCATATTCATCAACGCCTGTAATAGTTAAGAGCCTAAATAAGGTAGTTGACATCAGCCGTGGTTCAGGCGGACAGACAGTCTATGCAATTCGTTATGACGGCAGTGTATGGGCATGGGGCAGCAATGATAGCGGTCAGATTGATATTAACAGTATAAATACAAAGATTTACAGAGAACCGACAGAAGTTAAACTTAAAGTTGGTGATACTGATTACAGTAATAATGTAGTTCGTATTTATACAGGTCTTAACCACTCAGTTGCATTACTAAATGACGGTAATGTTCTTACATGGGGTGAAAACAACCAGAAACAACTTGGTAGAGAAGCAGAAACAATAGAAGGAACGACAATAGCAGCTCCGGGACTTGTAGATAAATCAAATCTTACAGGAAATGATTACGTTGTAAGTCTTGAAGTAGGTGCTACTCATAATGTAGCAATACTTGGCGACCAGAATATCGCCGTATGGGGTGACGGTGCAGACGGCAGACTTGGTCTTGGCGACGCTAAAACAGGTAACGGTACGGCAGATGTAGAAAAACCGACATATGTAACAGTTGAAAACGCATCAGCAGGTACAAGAGAAAACCTACAAGCATTGGCAGTATCAACAGGCGGTGCATTCACAATCGTTTCAAGAAGTATGGTTGATACAAGCGATCCGAAGAACGGTATGGTTTACGGTTTCGGTATTAACGATATTGGTCAGTTGGCTCTTGGTAGACCAAGCGATATGTCTAACTCAATAATTTACGAACCGGCAATCGTTGCGGGTGATGTGGCTGAAATTAAGCCAAGTGCTGCAACAATGAGCGTAAATGATGTTAGAAAGGTAACTATTAAGTTGCCGAGATTCTATGTAACAACTCCGGAAAATACTAACGGAGGCGATTACACAGCAAAAATTGTAAATATCGGAGATGTAACAGGTGATATAATCACATTTGATAAAACAACTCAAAATGTTACAGGTGTTAAGATTGGTACAGCAATGCTTGTTATTACCGATAATGAAACACCGACAGAGCTTGACGCAACATTCACAGTGATTGCAGAACAAGATGACAGAGTTGGTTACTTGTACTACGATATTGAAGATCCTGAAAAAGAGGGCGAAATTATCAGCACAGCCGGTGAAGTTCAGGATATAGATAGGTTCCTTGATAAAGGATTCTTGAAGTATGGTACAGACTATACAATAGAAACAGCCACAGATGATAATGGTAAGGAATATAATGCAGTAGTTCTAAAGGGTGGAATAACTCAGCTATACAGTGTAGTTACTCCTATCTCTAAGACAGGCGAGGGAAGTCTAAGAATTCGCTCAAGAGTAATGTCTGATTCTTTGACAATTCGTGACGCTGACGGAAACGCAGTTGATTGCACAGTAGAAAAGAAATTGGACGAAAACGGCGAATATTATTATCAAGTTGATAATATTAAGGCTGATGATGTTACATTGTATTACCTTGACTTTGCAAATGATGATAAGGTAAGAACAACAAAACTTGCTATTATCGGTAAGTCAAGCGATGCAACAATCCATCATATTTCTGTAACACCTGTTTATAACAAGGATAAACTAAACGGTAAAGCAGACCATACATATTATGATGGTGCTACTCATATTCCGGCAGCCATATTGAAAGAAGACGGAACAGTTGATTATTATTACTATATCGCTCCTGATACAGATGATGATAATAATCCGCTTGTAGGTGCAACTGTTTATATTGACGGTCAGAAAGCGTCAATAGTATCAATAGCATCAATTCCTGTAAACTCAGATCATACTGAAAATGAATATCATGGTAAGTATTTTGACGCACAGAATATAGCTATCGGTACAAACAGTACATCTGAAGTTACAACAAACGGTAACTTTACTGCAACTAAGCTTACAGTAACGGCACAAGACGGAACAATTAAGGATTATATCCTATACATCTACAAGGAATCATATGCAACTTCAATTGCAAAGATTACTGTTTCAACGGAAAGCAAAACTTATACGGCAGTTAAGGCAGGAGAAAACAGATATCAGGTAATCGTTCCTGAAAATGTTACTCTTGCAGATATAACGACATATACTACTCTTGACAGAACAAACATTGCTTATAGAAATAATAGCAGTGTTAACCCTGATAAGGAAGGATTGACAAGTCCGGCAGTATATGAAGACTTTATAATCGGTACAAACACACTTGTTACAACAAATATTTATACAACTGTAATAGGTGGTAACATCGGTTCGGGCGAATATATCCTTGATATTATCAAAGTTAAGGATGAGGACGATCCGTATGTTGCGGTTGACCATACAAGAATAATGCCGTCTAAGGACGGAACATGGTATATTGCTTCCGTAGATGATGACGCAGAAAATGCAGTTATCACAGTATCTACAATTCTTGAAGGCGGACAGGTTAAGATAGGTAACAACGGTAAGATTGAATCAACAATCAGCGAGGTTACATATGTTCTTGACAGAAAGAAGATGGACGCAAACGGATATGAAGATGTACCGTTTACAATCTTCCCTAATAATGACAGCCCTCAAGAAAAGACAATCCGTATTTATAAGAACTCCGCTGACCCGAGATTGAATAAGATTGCGGTAACAGTTTATGATGATTCAAATGAAGTGATTGAAACTGTTGACGCATATTATGATGTTGTTCAACAACAATATGTTGCATTGATAGACAATTACTCAGATGACAGACCAATTCTTGTTGAAGCAAGAAGCTTGGCAGTTAAGACTGACTCAGACGGAAATGTTGTAAACGCTAAAGCGGCAGTTGTCGAATACGGAGATGATTTAAGCACAGCTCAATATTATGACGTAGCTTCGCTTAACAGTAATACAAACGGTATTGTCACAAACTATGGCGTTGGCGTAGAACCGATTGATACTAAGTATTCAAAAGAATCATATAAACTTGCAGTTATCAAGAATTCTTTGAACATTAATGCCGGTGCAAAGACGGATAAGATGAACGAATTCTTTACGGCAACTGTTGACGCAGATGATTCAAGATTGCTTGAAGCAAAAGTTATTTACAGTGAAACAGGTGCAGATATTAAGGTTATTCTTGATCAGCCTTATGAGCAAGTTGCAATAGGCAGATTAGAAAACGGCGAATATAAGATGGGACAATACAAGTCAGTTACATCTAAGATTGCCGATGGCGAAAAACCATATATCATATTCAATAAACAGGTACTTGATCCTGAAGTTAATGCGGAAACTAACTATAAGCTTATGGTTAAATCCGGAGCAGTAACAACAGATTATATTCTTACAGTTCTTTATGTTAAGGACGATGTCACTGTTGAATACGTTAAGGACGTATCTGAACCTGAATCAGTAAGATACACAATAGCTAAAGAAGAAAATAAGGATAGAGAATATCAATATTATCTTGCAATTAAGCAATCGGATTATGATAATGACAAGAGTATAGATCTTGAAATCAAGGCAACAAGCGAGAAGGCAACAGTAACTATTGCATCTTCACCGGATGTGTCTGATGATGAAGTAAGTTATGTAGCCGGTAAGAGCGGTAAAGCCGAGCAAGTTCTAAAACAGACAATCAGAGTTCAAGATTATATCTCGTTAGATAATACTGCGGTTAAGTATTTAAGATTTAAGGTTACAGGTGAATCAGGCTTCAGTCAGGTTTACAAACTTTATATTAAACTTCAATCGGCAGATACATCACTTGACGGTGGCATTGTAAAAGCCGGAGAATTGCCATCAGCTATTTCAGACGAAGCTGAAGCAATAGAAAAGTCTGTTGTAAAGACAAATTACAATAAGACAACAAGTAATAATAAGAATAGCGATACATACGATACAGAGTTTGACGGATACTTTATCACAGTATCTGACACAGCTAAGAATGCTGCAATCAGAGTTGTGACAAAGGATGAACATGCATCAGTTGCAATAGGTAAATTCCTTGCTATCGAAGACTATGCTATTATGTCGGATAATTCAGCTAACGTAGAAGTAAAGAAGAATTACATTAGCAGCTTGAGTAATTCAGATTATTCAATGAACGAAAAGAAGATTGAAGCATACGATTTGACAGATAGCAACAGATACAATTTGACAGCCGGAGTAAGTGCTGATTTACGAAAGGGAATATTTGTTCCAATAGTTATCAAAGCTGAAAACGGTAAGACAGATATAAGTTATCTAATGATTCGTGGAGATAAGTCTGACTTAACTCTAAAGAACTTGTATGTGAACATTCGTTATACAGACGGAACATCAGCATGGACACTTGTAGACGGTCCTGACTCGATTACAGGTGAATATTCAGTTGGTATTCCGAATAATATGACATCCATAGACATTAGAGCAATAGCAAATCGTTCGGATATTATTTCACTGTTGGTTGGTGAAAATGCCGCCGATGAGGGTGAAGAAGGCGACGGAACTGAAACTCCGACAACTCCTGAAACACCTGAAACTCCGAGCGAACGTTCATGGATTGAAACATTGAAACTTGACCTTGATACATCAGTTTACCCACTTGTTTATAACGGTAGCAATGTAGATAAGGATTCAGGCGAAAGAATTAAGATAGGTCAAGCGATTGACCCTGATAAGCAGACAACTGTTGTTAAGATTTATCTATATGCGGATAATGGTACAATGATTACAAATGAAGACGCACCGATAATTCTTAATATCAATAAGAAGTCTGAAGACGCTAATATAAGCAGCGTTACAATTAATCCTGATACTGTTTACGAAAACAGCGATTCAACAGAAAGATTAGATGAAAATCTTGTCCCTGGATTTACTGTATTCGCAAACGAGGATCTTGATAATACTGAAAAAGAATCTTATACAGAAGCATTCACTATTAAGCTATCAAGTCCTAAGGCTAAACTTACTATTGATTCAAGTAAGGCTGAATATAAGCCTGACGCTGGCGGAAACGTGAATTTTTCACTTAACCTTGTTGAGAGAGATGAAAACAATAAGAATTTGTTCCACGTTCCGGTAACAGTTACAGCCGAGGCGGGTAATACGAAGAAGTACATCTTGAATGTAGAACTTCATACACTTGACATAGGTATTGTAGACTTGAAGTATAATAATGCTTCGACAAGCTATGATAGTGAAAAGAGAAACTATTATGTATTTGAAGAAAAGAATACAAGCAGCGGTTTGTTGTACATTATGTCAACAAACGGAACAACGCTAACTATTGATTCTGAGTCAAATCATTATAGTACAGAATCAAATGAAATAGGAAACGTATTTGACGATACTGTTACATTTGATCAGCTACTTAGCACAACATTTAATAAACAAGAATATAAGATTCTTGTACATGCCGCATTCGGTACATTTACAGATGGCAGTGTTAAGGAATACACTAAAGAATATACATTCACTTCTAACCTAAAGGATAACAATACAAACATTGTATTGTACATTAACGGTAAGAAGATTGAACATAACAACGGTGTATTTGAATCAAGTATTTCTTATACAGCTAAGGATTATGAACTAAAGGCAGAAGCCGAAAGCAATTACGCACTTGTAGGAATCAATTCAACACCTCCTACAAATGTAAAGACTGAAACAAAGACAATAGAAACTCCGGATCAAGAAATTGAAAACGTAAGAATTTATGTAACTGCACAAGACGGAACTCTTGCACCGTACGGTGAGGGTGACGGAGGTTACTACACATTAATTCTAACAAGAAAGAATGAAACAGCAGAGCTTCAGACAGTTACATCAGCAAATGTGGACGCAGAAGTTGAATATGATGAAGTTAATAAAGAATACATCATTTATACAAGCAGTTCACAGGCACAGGCAACTGCAGTTCTTACTCCGGAATCAACAGGTGCTAAGGTAGGATTGTTCAAGTACGACGGAACTCAGTGGGTTGAACAGACAAATTACACTGACGTTGACGCAAGTATGAGCGTTGACTTGGGCAATGACATTATGAAGAATGTAAATAACGGCGTATATCAAATTCGTGTTAAGGCAGAAAATGCCGAAACAGATGATGATTACAAAGCATATACACTTCGTATTTCAACAAAGAGTGGCAACACAGGAATTGATCAGATTATAATCGAGGAGAATAAACCGGGTCATTACAACAGTGTAAAACATGAAGCTGTATGGGATGGTAAGGTTCCTCCGAGAGATGCAACAATTAAGATTGTTCCGACTGATAAGCATGCTACAATAACAAATGTTGTTCGTGTTAAGTCAGCAGACAGTGACGCAAGCATGTTTGAACCTATTAAGCAACTGGTTGAAAACAACACAACAAGAGGTACAATAGAATTTGTACTAAAAGACGGTGTGAAGATTGCCCCTGACTACTATGAATATTATCGTATTACAGTTGCACCGCATAACGGCGGAGCTACACAGGATTATATCCTTCGTCTACAAGGTGTAGATGATGATGTAAGTTTGAAGATAGTAACAATAGACAGTCAAGAAGGTACATACATCGAAGAAAGCAGCCAATACAACTTTATGGTTGCTGAAAAATCTGTTAAACCATATGTTGAAACAAATTCAGAAAACACAAACATTGTAGCTATCAACGGTAAGACGCTTAGCACACTTTCAAATGTTTGGGAAAATGAAGGTTATATGTATGATGTTGATCTTAATAATGAGGTTAACACAATCGAGGTAACAGTTAAATCAAAGCTTTATGAAAGCGATGAAAAGACTCCAAATGCAAAGAAGACATATGTCATTGCATTGTATACTGCATCTCATAACGCAGATATAGGAGATATTATTGTTAACACAATCAAGGCTATACCTCGTCCGGAAAATCCGACAATCTATGATGCGTCAATTCCGACATACGATAAGGATAACCCATTGAGTTTCTGGAATCCTGCAACGATAGAAGTAAATGCTCTAAACGGTTATACAACAATCGAATTTAGAGGAACAGCTGATAAGGCAGACGGTAAGCTTGTTGTAGAACGTACACTTGAAACCGGACTTACAACATATCAGATTGAAACAACTTCATCGTCAGGCAGATACAAGCAAGTTTATACTTTGAATATCACAAGAGATCGTGATATTCCTGATGTACAGAAAGTATATGTAAATGATACAGAAGTACAAAAGGGTCAAAATACATTCGTAGATATAAGCTTGTTTGCAATCGAAGACGATACATATGTTGCAACAGTAAACAGACATGACCCTGTAAATATTACAATTATGCCTCAGGGTGCAATGTCAACTGTAACACTTTGGGGTGACACAATCGAAACACCTGTATCAAAATACAGAGGCGGAGTATTTGAAAATGTTGCACAGAACGAAAGCGGTACTACAAACTTTGAATTCAGAGTTGATGCCGCAGACGGAAAGGCAAGTAAGACATATAAACTTCAAATCCTTTATGCAGGTGATGACGATACAGACCTTGAAAGTGTTTCATTCAAGGGTATTGAGGCAGGAAAGATTAATCCTAACTCAGATGATTACTATACAGACGCTGACGGTACTCAAAAGCAGTACAAGGCTAAGTATATTGTAAACCTTGTAAATGAAAAAGAATATTATGGTGATATTGTAATCAAGGGCGTAAATGAATATCAAGGAATCACACTTTATGATGAGGACGGCTCAACCGTTATAGGAAACAGCACGAGCGGTATTTTGACAAGATTCTATACAATGAAAAAGAATATTGTAAATCTACCATTCACAGTAACCTCACATAATATTAATAATGAATTTGTAACAGAGCATTATATCTTAACTCTTACAAGAAGAATGCCTGAACTTGAAGAGGTAAGAGCCGATGATAATCTACTTATCTATAATAAGATACAGTATTCATATCAAGCACTTCCGAATGCAAAGAAAGTTAAGGTTTATGTAAGAGCAAATGATAAAGATGCTAAGGTACAAATCGGAGATTTCGATTGGACATTGTATGAAGATGAACAGGATTACGATATAAGCAAGGCCGGTGAAACAACATTCACTGTTCCTCTAAATATTTCAGTTTATCCGTATACTGAATACACAACAAGAAATCTTGTAATTACAAAGGGTGACTCTAAGTTAAAGCAAATTTCAGTATCTGTTAAGGATAATGATGAGGCTGTATCAAGACGTATTGCTGCTAATGATTACGGCGAATATGTAGCTGTAATTCCTGAAGAAAACACAAGCGAATATGTAACTGTTTCGTTAAATGCACCATCAGACGGTTATGTACTTGAACTATACAGACAAGGTACAAAACTTGCAACTGGTGTTGCAGATGAGGATACAGGAAGCTTTGAACGCAGAATCGACTTATATAATGTCGAAAATCTTAATAATGCTCGCAATGAGTTGACTATCTATGTGAGCGACGGTCAAGGTAATGAAGCATTATATCCATTGTGGTTGAATAAGGTTTCAAGCAATACGGCAGTTAAGACAGTTATTGCACAAAGAGGCACATCAGAAGAAAGTATTGCTGAAAATAATACAGATACATCAACTGAATGTAATGCTCACGAAGTTGAAATTACAGACAGTGTACAAACAGTTAAGTTGTATATTGAGGCTGAAGACCCAACGGCAACCGTAAAGGTTGGTACAAAGTCAAGAGTAGGCTCAATAGAAGTCAGTGTTCCTGTAAGTGCAGGCAGAACAAGCTATGATGTAGACTTTGATATTATATCAACGGCAACTGATGAAAATGGCGTGGCTATATCTCAGGCTCATAAAGTTACTTTGGTACGCCAGAGTGATGTTGCAGAACTTGAGAGCGTAGTTGTAAACGATACAAATGTAGTAGCAAGCGGAACTTCATATAATGCACATAACTTAACAAGTGAAACAGCAAAAGTTGTTTTGACTGCTAAGAATAATGGTAAGATTGAAGTTATTGACAGACTTGAAAATGTTCTTGCATCAGATGATACAACATCAGACAGTGTATGGACAGATTCAGATATGCCGCTTGAAAACGGAGAAACAACTAAGTATGTTGTAAGAGTAACTTCACAGAGCGGCAGAAAGTCAGTTGACTACATGCTTGTTTTGGAAAGAGCTGATTATGTAGGCGGTCTTGAATTTATGAAGACAAAGCTTGCAGATGAAGATGATTATACAACTCTTACATCTGACAGTAATGGTATCTATACACTTCAAATCGACCAAGACGATGAAACAATAGACATTTGGACAAAGGCACTTTCATCAAAGGCTGAAGTTACAATGACATTACCTACATTAATTGGCGGAAATGTGGACTACATGACTGTACCGACTTCGGGAATAAGCGAATTCAATACAGAAACAGATTGGAACCGAAATGTATATCTAAGAAAAGACATTAAGGAATTCTATATACCTGTATACGTTGCAGTTCCTGACAGTAAGTATTCATACAGATATACTCTAAAACTTGAAAGACAGAACCTAAATATCGGTGAAGTCAAAGTTTATGCAGAGGATATGGATAATGCACTTACAATCGCAACTACGGATAAGAATGGAAATGACATTTATGAATTGATTGTCAGCGAAGACAAGGCAAATGTTCATGTTAAAGTTACTGCAAGTGGCAATAATGCTATGGTAAGCGGTGATTACGCATCTGTTGGTGCAGCACTACCAAACCCTGCTGCAAATAACGGCGTATTTGAAAAAGAACAATGGGCTCTTGATGGAGAGTTGACAACATTTGAATTCAAGATTCGTGCAGAAGATGCCGATGAAAATACATATAAGACAATATATCTAAATGTATATAAGGCAAATGAAGATACAGGTCTTGAAAAAGTAGAAGTAAGATATACTCGTAACGGCGTCGAGGGAACAGTTCAAGCAGTTAAGGGAGATAACGGCGAATACAACGCATGGATTTCTTCGGATAAGACAAGCGATGTACCTGTCGACTTGATTGCTAAGACAGCTAATGCCGGAGCAATGGTACAGATAGACGGCAACTCTGTTGCTGCAAGACATACAGATATTCTTGAAAATGTATCGGCACCGATTACTGCTAAGAAGATTACTGTTGTATCGTCTAACGGACGTGCTAAGACTGAATATAAAGTTAATGTATATGTTGCAAACCTTGAACTAAAGACAGTTGACGCATCAGGTGATTCATATTATCCAACAACTGTTTCAGAAGCGATAGATGGCAGAGCAGCTGATATTTATGAGATATTCATAGACGGCGATTATACAGATATACGAATTGAGGCAAGCAATGTCAATGCAGAACTTACAACAGGTATACTTCCTGACGTAGCACCTCAGCCGAATACGACATCTTCAAACAGCTACTATAATTCATCATTGGCATTGAAGGACGGATATGCAGAAATTCAAGTCAATGTAGGAAATGCTAATATTCCAAGCTCGTTCAATAATATATCATATGTAAGAATTTATAAGAAAGATGATAACAATAATCTTGATTATGTTGACTTAACATATGAAGATTCTAAGGGCGAGGAGATTATTGTCAGAGCCGAAAAGGTTGACGATGATACATATGCTGCAATAGTAGATGAAAATGTTTCATTGACAGATATTAAGGCAAAGGCAAAATCTGACTCGGCTAAGGTACAGATTGAACCGAATACAAAATATAAGACATCATATGATGAGTATAAGGGATATCAATTAACAAAGGATGAGCAGAATGTCAATATCAATGTTAAACCTTCATCAGGTACAAATGATAAGACATATACTTTGACAATTTACAGAGCAAATACAAGTCTTGAATCAGTTAAGGTAAATGATACCGAAGAAATAAGCAACGTTAAGAAAGAATTAATTAACGGCTCAACGGCTGATGTATATGAAGCAACTGTCAATGCAGATAAGGCAGACTTATATGTAAAGGCAATCAGCGATAAAGCTCTTGTAAATGTTTCATTGGATGGAGCAAAGGCAGCAGATACCGCAAGCAATATATGGAGTGTAAGCGGATACGAAATTAATGATGACCATATCTTGTTGACAATTTCGATTAGACCATCAAGTAAAATAAGCATTGACAGAAAAGCATACTTGAGAATCAGCGGAATTAACGATAAGACAGACATTGACGTAATCGCCAAGTACATAGACGCAGACGGTGTCGAGCAAACAATCAATGCTGATACAACATATCTTGTATCAGCTAAGGAATTTATAGTAAGAGTTCCTTACGGTATCAACAGATTGACAGAACTTACTGCTTCAACAACACAGGATAATGCTCTTGCCGGAGTATATATCAGTGCTGACAGTGCAATGACAAGTGTTCCGTATGAGAAGAAGACATATACTGAAAAGAATGTAACTCTTACAGACGGAGTAGTATCTACAAGATACGCATATGTAATTGCAACAGATGAAGTGAACCGTGAAAAGTACACAATTATACTTGTTCCTCAAATCAATCTTGATTTGACTGCATATACAGAGTGGAACGGTTCAAGCGGTGATAAGGCAACTAAACTTGTTGATACAGATGGCAATATAACACATAATGCTTTGGTAAGCCATGCAGATAATACGAATATCGGACTTGTTCCTGAGGATAACAGAGTCAATATAAGTTATACATATAATGGCGATACTTTGAATCAGAGAGTCGGTACAGTAAGAGTACCTAACCTTGAAGAAGGCAAGTCACTTGATATTCCTGTAAAGGTTACATATTATACAGGTCAGCATTATGAGCAAGTTTCTGAATCTACATTGAGAATCTTTATTAAGAACGCAGTAGTTAACCTTGAAAGCGTTATTGCTGAATATGTTGACACTAACGGTACAACACAAACTGTAATCGCAGTTCCTAATAAAGACGTAGATGGCAATATTACAGGATATACGGCATATGTTCCTGAAGATATTGAAAAAGTGGATTTGATAGCTAAGACTGTTGAAACACTTGCAAAGGTTCAGATAAGCGATACTAAGAACAATGATAAGTATGAAGTAAACAAATATACATGGGAAGCTTACAAGCTTACGGCAGATACAATGTCAACTAATGTATTTGTAAAGGCAACAGATGATAAGACGGAAAAGGCATACAGTCTTGATATTGTAAAGGCTAACCTACTTCCTGAAGTTACAATGTATCCGGCATCAGAAAATAACTATGACAATGGATACAAAGCAACATATGATTCTGACAACAGTAAGTTTACAGTAAGAGTTACTCCTGGAACTCCTGGTCAAATTAAGATTGACAAGGACGGCTATTATGTAAGATACGGTTATATACCAAATGACGGTAGCGAAACTTATGAAAAAGACGCTAAGTTGTATGCTGACAATGATGAACATATAACATGGTCACAATGGTATGACAGTACAACATTAAAGGATAATACTCTTCCGACAGCAGACCTTGTAATTGGTGATAATGCAGTAACACTTATCAAAGTACAAGTAGGAATGAAAGCAGCAGACGAATTAACCGGAACAGATATTGGTGATGGTAAATATGTAGGTACAAGTAAGATTTATAACTTGTTTGTATCACAGATGTATAAGGATGAAGACGACTTGACAATATTCCTTGATACTGATACAAAGGTTAACAAGGAAAACAGTAAGGCAGAAACAGACGAAAATGGTAATACAATTTATGTATATGAATACGGAATTGATAAGACCGAAACAAGAGAAAATGTTTCTATGTTTGTTGAAACACTTACAAATAACAACTTGTCAAAACCGAATACAAGTTACTCGGCAACGGGAACTGAATCAGCTCCTAACCAATCCGGTGATTTCAGTTATAACACTAAGATTAGCGGCGGATACAGAAGTGACAGTGTTGATGTAAAGATTAATCCGTATGATGAAGATACAGAAACAGTACCTACAATCGTTGATATTGTTTCAACATCTGAAGCAGGTACACAAGTACATTACAGAATTAAGATTTACAGAAAGTCAAGCGACGCTTCTATTGAAAAATTAATCGTACCTGGCAGCGATGCAACTGTCGGCGATATAGACTTGACAGAGGCAACAGACGTAGGCGGTGTAGCTCACTATGCAGTAACTGTTTCAAGTAAGTATCTTGAAGAAGACGCAGATGGCAACGTTCTTGTTCCGGTTTATATCAAATCTACAAATAACAAAGCTGTTATTAAGGTAACTAAGGTTAATAATAGTTATGTTCACGAAACAGTGACAGACGATACATCTTATATCTTGGTACCGATTAATGTAATCAATAAAAAGGCACAAGTAAGCTTTACAATAACAGCTGAAGATAATTCAGCTTCTACAAGTCATGTGGTTGATATAACAACTGTTTCGGCAGATTCAGATATTGACCTTATTATGATTGCAACAATGAATACTCAGAGTATGGCAGAAGAAGAGTTCGATAAGAACTATGTTGATGCAAACGGACATGACGTCATTGTATATAAGGGTTACTTGTCATCAGATGATGTAGGTAAGAAGAGCAGTGCAGTAACGCTTTCAATCGCTGCATCAGAAATTACAACTCAGATTGTAATGGATAAGAAACATACTATTGTTCGTGTAGGCGACGGTAAAGAAAACGAAGTTTATAATGATAATCAGCAATATCAATACGTTTACGGTAAGGGTAATGCTCATTATAAGTATACAAATAAGATTCAGGAAATGGATAAAGATGAGTATACATTTATGAACTTTGAAACAATCGCCGAAGACGGTGTAACTAAGAAGTATTATGAAGTAAGACTTTATACGATGGATAAGGATAATATGAACCTTGAAACCAAGCAGTATCCAAAGGTTGACGGCGATGAAGAAGAAACTCTTGTATCGTTGTGGGCAGGAGAAGTTGGTACAATCGAAACAATGGAAAGACCTAATACAAGAGAACTTTCTGCTGAGGAGATGAAGAGTCACGGTTATACAGATACTTCAATACCGACATACATTGCTTATATCGGTAATGATGTAACCGCTGTTGAAGTTAAGGGACGTACAGAACATGATTATGCAAGCATTAAGATTCATAATGCTGCTAAGTACGACATTAAGCAACAGGTTACAACAGTTACAGGTCTAAGAAAGGGTCAGAACGTAACAATCAATATCTATGTAAGATCACAGAATATGCAAAATACTGTAAACAGTTCTGCAGTCGGAACAGGTAAACAGTATCGCCTATTGCTTGAACGTGTTTCAAATGACCGTACATTGCATTTGGCAGAAGTTGCACCTAAGGATATTATAGATGTTGATAATGTAAATGAGGAACATTATTATCAGACTGCAGAAATATCACATGAACGTGAAGAAATTACTGCTGAAATCAACTATGGTGCAACTATTGTACCAATGAGATTTGAGTCTACGATTTCAGATGCAATCGTTACGGTAACAGGTGATATGCAGACCGGTGAAGAAATAGCAGATAGCGACGAAAAGACTGTTTCAGGTAAACATACAGTCGTAGCTAAGCTAAACTTTACAGGAAACGTTCAGACATATATAGTAAGTGTTGCAAACCAAGCAAATGATCCATATCCAAAGGTTTATACATTGACTTTGACAAGAAAGAACAATGACCTTGCGTTAGAGGATATATTTGTTCAGGGTAACCAAGCTACATATATCGGAACAGAAAATAATATTCCGGTTTATGAATCGGAAATTCTATACGATGTACAGGATGTTTCAATCAAAGCTGTAACAAAAGATAAGAGTGCATATGTTGACGCTATTACAGATGTCAAGGAAGAAAGTGAAAGTTATACATTTACTCAACATATTTCAGAAAATTCAAGCTTTGCAACAGAAGGTAAAGTCCTTGTTACAAAACCTTATGAATATATGATTTATGTAGGTTCTTCAAACTTTGTAAGCGGACTTCCTGACCAGATTACTCCTGTAATCTTAAGATTAATCCGTAAGGATGGCGGAGATATAACATCAGACTTGTCTGTTGTAATGCGTGTCAGCCACCTTGAAAACGAATCGGGTAGACTTGCAACTCCTTCAAGTATAGGTGCAAGTTTGGCAGACCCTGCATCATATGAGGTATTAATTAACCAGAATGCAGTAAACGCATATGTCAATGTAACAAATAACCATAAGACAACAGAGTTGACGGCATATTATCCGATTGAATATACTACTGATGAAGATGGAAACAATATTTTGGTAACAGACGAAGACCATCACGTTGGTGGTCCAAGCAGCCAAAGAATGAGATTTGTTGTTCCGATGAATAATCAGCCGTATATTACAGTAAGAGTTCGTGCAAAAGACGGTAAGGGTAATATCAAGGAATACAACTTGAATATCAGACGTGAGTCTAACGATGCGGCTCTTGAGTACGGAAAGACATCTGACATTAAGGATTACACAGATAAGAAGACATTATCTGATGTGGGTGCAGTTTCAAACGGACAAGGAAAAGATACTCTAAATGGCATAGAAGGTATGTTTAATACATATGTAATCAATATGCCTGAGGGTTCGGCAACTTCTAAGTTTGAATTGAAAGCAAGAAGCATTTATGCAACTATCGAACTTTATGACGAAACAAAGGGTGAATTTGTTGTAAACAATGATGATGTTAAGTATCTAAAGACAACTAACAGATTGACAGTTGTAAACGATAGAGAAAAGCATCTATACTTCAGAATTGTACCGGCGAGTGTTTCTTATAACCCTGAAAGTGATAAGAGCGGTCAGTACAGTGATAAAGACGGTTGTACATATTACAGACTTGATATAATCAATACTCCTGTTGGTACAGGCGTAGATAAGATTTATGTTCAGTACACATTTGAAGACGGAGTGGATAAGGGTCAACTTGCAAGTACAGACGGACATACAGGCTTTATCGCCACAGTTCCGATGAACTTGACAGTGACTGATATTAAGATTATACCTAAGAGTGCAGAGTCGTCTATCATAGTAGACGGATATTCAGATGGTTCAACACCGGGTGCGGTGGTACTTAAGAATGTTCCGTTAACTGAAAACACAACAGTTATTGAATTTGTTGTTAAGTCAGTAAATAATATCGAAAATCCATACACATTGAGAATTTTGAAACTTGATGAAGCAGATTACGGTATGTTAGTTAAGGTTCAAAGTACAATAGATGCAAATTGGGATGACGATAGAGAAATGTATATAGCAGAAAGCGAACTTCCGACATATCAGACAGAAGCAAGCGTAACGGCTATATTCACAAATGTTAAGAACGTCGAATACTACGTTGTTGTAGGAGCAGAGAGTGAACAGAATAAGAGAGTTAAGGTAAATAATTCTTCAAATACTGTTACAAATTCACATATTGCACTTCAAGGTGCGACTACATATGTGCCAATCTCAATCTATTCAACATTGACAGCCGATAAACCTGATAAGACATATACGGTACTTATCAATAAATCAGCAATAGATAATATTCTTGATTATCTAACAGTTGAAAGACGTGCCCCTGATGAAGATAACACTATTAACGGTGACAGAGTATTTGAATCTAATGTATATAATTCAACGGCAACGGCGAATGTATATATCAAAGCTATTGACCCAATGGCGTCGGTAGAAATGGTAAGACTTAATAATACATCTGCACAGGATAAAGAGTGGAGAAGTATGTCGGCAGGATCATTGAATGCAGGTGTAACGGAATTGAAGGAAGGCAAGAACGAATTTATGTTCATAATTCGTCCTGCAAATACAAGTATCTACGGTGCATATTACTTGAATATTAATTATATTCCGGTTGATATGTCACTTGACAGACTTGAAGTAAGACCTGATTCTATGACAGAAGATCCAATTCAATTCAAGGGTAAAGAATTTAAACCTAATGTATTCGATTATGAGATTAACATTGACAATTCTAAAGACCAATACATCTTTGTTGCCGATGCACAAGAGGCACTTAGATCTGTAAAGGCAAAAGGAATTGATGAAACACTGAAGATTTATATCGGAAGTGACTATAATGACACATATGACTTACAGACAAAGAGTACGCCTGTTGTTGAGGGTGGCAATAACCCTGTAACAAGAGCATACACACCGTCTGAACTTGAACTTGATGAATACGGATATGCTGAAGTGCCGGTAACACTTATACTTGGCGATTATACAAAACAGTATACAATTATGGTTCATCACAGATCAAACGATGCAGACTTGAGCCATACAACAGTAGGTTTGGGTGTTACAGGTTATGAAATAGTTCCTAAGTACAGTTATGATACTGAAGATTATGAAGTAACAGTAGGAGCAAATGTTGAACAGGTAGATATTTATGCTTATGCAAATCACGTTCATAAGAACTCAAGTACATTGATTACTGTACTAAAAGAAGTTGAAGGACATGAGAATATCGCCGGAGCAGCATTGAATTCTATTGTAACAGCCGTTAAGCTTACAACAGGTATTAACAAGTTTATCGTAAGAGTAGAGAGTGAAGACGCTACTGCAACTAAGGATTACAGAATTAAGATTAATCGTAACCAACGTGAACTTAACCTTGAAACATTAATAGTTGACGGAGTAAGAGCACAACGTTACGGAAACGAATATTTTGCATATGTTGATTATGACACAGTACCGACTGTCAGAGCACAGTCAGATGATCCGACACATGTAAAAACAAGTATAATCAGCTCGGCAGGCTTACAACTTGGTACATCAAGTACATCTACTGATATGGCATATGCCGAAAACGGCACAAATGATCATAACAGTAAGGATAACACAAGTATATTGACAATCAGATTGACTGATAACAGTGATTCAACTCATGTTCAAGACTTCAGATTGACAATAATACCGGCGGGAACAGATGATATTCTAAGAATTATGCTTGGTACACCTGAAGGAAGATTTGACACAAGTGATGAACTTGGTTATGCAATGCCGGTAACAGCTAAGTGGGATGCCGATTATGTAAAGGCTGATGGTACAAAGGGTGCATATATTGCTAAGATGCCTGCGTATGTAAATGAAGCAACTGTCAGAGTTATAACAGTCAGTGTAGGAAAGCTTGTGAAGATTGGTAGCTTCGCAGCTCAGATATTCGACTATTATGACACAACAGGAAAGCAATTTACATCAAAGGATAAGGTATCAATTCCACAAGAAATTAATATCGGAGTAACTGAATATAAAGAGGTTGCAGACGTTGAAAATCTTGTATACAGAAATTATACACTTATCGTAGAGGCTATGAGCAATGAAGCAGACTTGATTAATGCCGACTTTACATTGCCTACGGATGCAGATATTCACAGAGACTTTACGGAAAATCTACCTGAGCAGCTTAACCATACTTACACAGTAAGTAACGCAGATACTTATATTACATTTAAGCATTTGAGAATGAGCGATAATGCGACAGGTAAGTATATCCAGAACTCGATGAATTATTCACATAGCGGAATATTTGAAGAAAATGAAGAAGTTAAATTTATGCTTAAGGAAGGTATAAACGACATTAAGCTAAATGTAACTTCAGAAGACGGTACAGTCACAAAGACTTACACATTCAGCATAACAAGAATTGCAAATGACGATTATGCTAAGTTAAACGATATTATAATTCAAATCGGTGATAAATATTATGATACAGTTTCAGTTCCGGTTGAGGATAATACATCTGATAAGTTTACTTATCACTTTACAATTCCTCAAGAAATTGATGAATCAGAAACACCGATTATGATAACGGCAGTGCCGTTTGACGATGGATTTGATTATGAAATCGTTAACCGTGTAAGTTTGAATGACAATCAGTCTTCAAACCAAGTAAGCAGCCGTCAGGTTGTTTACGGTACAAAGCTTGTTGAGGGTGACAGACTAAGAGTTATATTCAATGTTTATAACACTAATAAGACAACATCAGAATATGCGATTGAATTGTTCAAGGATTCATATATTAATCTTGACCCTGAAATGGCTTACTTGACTAATATCATGAGAGCTGATACCGGTAAGCCGCTTACAAGAGTATTTGTAAATAATCAATATGATTATAACTACTATGACTCAGTAGACGAAGATACAATGGAAGTTAAGCTTTCGTTGTCAAAGAACATTGGTGCACAGAACTGCGATGTATATCTTCTTGAAACTTATATTGATTCAAACAATAATAAGGTTGAAAAGAAGACACTCGTAAGTAATATGCTTGAATATCCGATGATTCTTCAAAAGGGCGATAACACAGTTGTATTTGAAGTAAGCGAATCTAACGGTGCCGGTAAGGTACAGAACGCAAGATATTATTCAGTAATTATCAATAGAGCTGCCGGTCCTAATAACGTGGTAGTAAGAGATGATACTGCAAGTAAGATGGAACTTAGCCATAATGCTGAACTTTCAAACATCAATTCTGAAAACTATGCACTTCTTACAGCGATGTTTGACAAGGATGTTCACGAATACTTCCTTGCAATTCCTTATGACGAAGATAAGCTTTCATTGATAGTAGACGCAGCAGACGAACATTCTGATTTAAGAATCAGAAAAGAAGGCGGCGAAGAATTATATTATAATCTTGGCTCAACAGTAGAACTAAATGATATGCCACTTCATTACGGTTCAAACAAGATTGTTATAACAGTAACTGCCGAAGATAATATTACAAAGGAAACTTACATAATTGATGCACACCGTGCAACTCCTGAACATACAGGCGATATAATTCATATGGATTATACAGAAGGTTCAAATGTTACTCCGCTATTTAATGCGAAGTTGACAAACTACTATATCTCATATGATTATGACGTTGATACGGTATCGTTCACTCCGACTTTAAGACCGGAAGAAATTGCAGATCCGACAGGTGTACATGGTAAGTCATACATCTATGTAAGTAACAATGCAACAAATAATGGTTCTGTTAAGATAGAAAGCGGACAAACTTATACAATGACCAATGTCCCTTATGGTGATACTGAATTGTTGTTTAAGGTTGTAACCTTTAATGGAACTGTAAAGCATTATGTTGTAACCGTAAACAGAGCATACAATAAGGATAGACCTTATCTTGAATTGCCGATAGAGATTTACAGTTCATCAACAGGAACAGAAGAATCAAGATATACATTATCAAGTGACTTCTATCATTCTGAACACGCATATTATCTGAATGTACCTAACGATACATCAGAGGTATGGGTAAAGGCTACGGTAGGTTCGGATGATGATACTTTAAGACAACATGATAGCGTTAAACTTAATAATGCTACCCTTATATCGAATGACATCACGGCTGTTAAACTATATGAGGGTGATAACGTTCTTGTTTTTGCAGTGGACAATACACTTGGAACAAAGGAAAGATACACAGTAGTAATTAACAAGGGCGAAGACAGAGCTAAGGCTCAGTATGATAACGACTTGAAACTTGATGGCTTGAAGATTACAGAATCTAATGAAGAAATACCTGTAATACCTGAGTTTAGAAGTGATCAATATTCTTACACAGTTGTTGTGGATAAGGATACAGAAGAAATTGATATGCTTCCGTATTTCGATGAAACAACAAATATGTATGTGACAATCAATAATATGCCGATTACAAGCAGCGGAGAAAAACTTTCAAATGCTGAAAAAGCATATATGGGAGATAACCGTCTTGGAATTACAAAATTAAAACGTGGTGCAAACTATTTTGATATAGTTCTTACATCAGAAATTGATTATGTAAAGAGCAACGGTGATATGGCAGTTAAGGCATCTCAGACGACTGTACATTATGTTGTAAATGTTGTACGACCTGATAATACAATCGCCGAACTTGATTATCTTGCAGTTGATAAGGGTACTATGGCTCCTGTATTTGATCCTTCGGTACATAACTATTATGTAACAGTGCCGTTCGATGTTGATACGATTAAAGTTGATACTGAAGAATTGCTCACACACTTTGTAGAAGAAACAAAGGATTATGTTCCGGTTGTTGCAACGATATCATCGACATCACACGTTGTAAATAATCATGACGGAACATTTGATGTAACAACACCGGCAGGAAAGGATTCAACAGTAATCTTTATGGTATATCCATCTAAGGTAACAAATTATCCTACAAGCGTATACTCACTTACAATTAACAGACGTACTCACGATACGATTAAATCTGTTGATTTGAAAGACTTGACAGTGACAGCCGGCGGTAAGAATGTAGAACTTACAACTGACTTCGCAGCTCGTGACGTAAACTACTATGCTTACGTTGATAGCAGTGTCAATGAGGTTACGATAAATGCAACACCGGAATATGACGGAACAGATGTCAATGTACACGGTGGAAACACAGTGACAATCTCTAAACCGGTAACAACGGTTATCGTAGAAACAGGAAACGATTCTAAGGCTAAACAGAGATACTCATTGACAATCATCCGTAAGTCAGCCACCGCACTTAATGATTTGACCGTAAACGGTGAAACAGTTGATATAACAGACGGATATTCATCTGCTGTTGTAAATACTGACGCAGTTAAGAATCTTCCGCTTGATATGACGGCAAATGACACAAATGCAGTTATAAGAGTAAACGGCAGAAGAGTTGTGGATGGCAACATAACAGAACTTATCAGTACAGACAGAGAAAAGTACACGATAAGAGTAACAGCAGATGACAGAAACAGTTATGTTTATACATTGTTCGTCAATGCTGATAAGCAACAAGACTTCTTTGAACCGTTCTTGACAGATATTCTTGTTAAAGACGGTAACGGTACAATGGGTACATTTGATAAGTCAGTCAAAGGCAATGTACATAAGTACAATGTTATGGTTGATACATCAGATATAGAAATGTTTGCATATTCAATGACAGACGTTCTTACATCAAGCGGTAGCATCAGTAAAGAATATAACGATAATACTTATATTGAAATATTTGATGTTTACGAAGGTAATGACGTTGTCAGAAGTGAATATCTTGACGACTATACAGTAAGTACCCAATTTGCTGATTACATTAAAGCACAACTTGATGATACAGATAAGGGAATATTCAAATTCAGAGTTACAGAATATGCTGAAAGCGGATTTGAAAATGTTTCGGAATACATTGTTAATATTTATAAGACAGATGTTCCGATTTTGACAGACCTAAGAGTTGCACCATCACCTGATGCGGTAATGTCAGAGAAGTTTAACGGTACATATTACGGAGATTATCATGTTTATATCGGTAAATCGGTTGATGAATTTGATGTAATTGCAGAATCTTACGAAAACGTTGGAATTCAAATAGGTAAGGTATTGGCAGATGGCACAGTAGATTATAATGATCCTGCTGTGGACGGTGCTTATACTAAGACTATTGATACACCACTTAGTGAAGATAATTTCACAGTCTTGGTTAAGATAACTTATGACAAGATTCTTCCTGGTGGCGGCAGCGAAGAAAGAAGCTCGGTATATACTCTGAAAGTTATAAGAGTACCTTATGACAAGAGTAACGCATATCTTGCAGATTTGGCAGTTGTAGAAGAAGATGATCCGAATAACGGTAAATATGAACTTGATAAGGCTTATAATAAACTTATCAGATTGTATGATACAGTAATTGATTATACAGATAACAGCGTATCACTTGTTATAAAGAAAGAATATGAAGACGATACTGTTTTTGCTAAGTTGGGAACAGAAAATGACGTTGAAATGTTCACAGATATAGCTCAAGAATTTATTCTTCCTGTATCGTTTATGGAAGATGATAACGCAACTGCAAATATTGACTTTACTGTTATCAGCAAGCAAGCGAATGATGTAGGACATTACAGAGTAGTGGTAAGAAGAAGCGAAAGAGCACAGAGTAAGATTCGTCTTGACAATCTTGTTCTTGACGATGGCGACACTGACTTGTACGATTACATTACATCTTCAGAAGTAATTGATCCGTTTGATTCGGAAATATTCAAGTATTCGGCAATCGTTCAAGCTGGTCAGGAAAGTATTAATATCCTTGCTGTTTCAAGAGAACCGGCAGATACGGTTATCATAACTCATAACGGTGTATCAACAGAAAACGTTGATAACGTTCCGAATAATTATGATTTGAGTACAACAACAAATGAAGATGTATTCTTCATAACAGTTTACTCATCACTTGACGAAACAGAAAAGACAACATATGTACTAAAGGTAATTCAACAGAATACAGCATTCTTGACAAACCTTGAAGTAACAGATGATAACCCTGGCGATAATTACTATGAACTTGATCCTGAATTTGAACAGAATACAATTTCATATACTGTAAAAGTTCCGATCCTTGCACAGGAAATTGAATTTACCGCAAAGGCAGATACAACAGACAGTGCAGAAACAACTATTGCAGTTAAGATGGACGGTACTGAAATTGACAGACAGGTTACAGATAAACTTGTTACAGTAGCAAGACTTGACCTTTCAAAGACTGTATATAACTTTGAATTTATCATTACAAATGATGTCGGAGGAACAGGACGTTATAAGGTTAAGGTTATAAGAGATAATGAAGATGTACTTGTTCCTGAATTACAAACAACCATTAAGGGTGATGTTAATACAGTTGCTGACGGCGACGATGTTGTCACAGTAAGCTTGTATAAACTCCCTAATGCACAGGAATATGATGTGCTTACAGATCCTGATAACGCACTTGTAGAAAAAGTCGTAACAGGAGCTGATGGTAAGTTTGAATTCTCGCAAGATACAATTACTGCGGCGGGAGTTGGCGTATATAGTATCACAGTAAGACGTGCCGGTTACTTAACATATTACTTATCAGAAATTGATGTTCAAGAATCGTATGCTAAGGCAATGTATGATTTCGGACGAATTGATATGATCCCTGGTGACATTGTCACAACGGGCGATAGTCATGATATTATTGATGAAAAGGATCTTGAATACTTTAAGTCAATGCTATCAGGTACGGAATATACAATGGATGAAATCTTTGGAGATTATGCAGACTTGTATCCGGACGCTTTGGCAGACAGAACAGTAACAACTGATAATAAGGATGATGTAAAGGTAGAAACACCGACTGACGATAAGACAGACAGTGACACATCAAAGGATAATGCAACAGTAGAAACACCATCTGACAATAAGACAGACAGTGATACATCAAAGGATGAAACAACATCAGAAACACCATCTGACGATAAGACAGACAGTGATACATCAAAGGATAATGCAACAGTAGAAACACCGACTGACGATAAGACAGATAGTGATACGTCGAAAGATGAAACAACGGTTGAAACACCATCTGGCAATAAGACAGATAGTGACACATCGAAAGATGAAACAACAGTTGAAACACCGTCTGACAATAAGTCGGATAGTGACACATCAAAGAGTGATACAACAGTTAATACATCGACAGATTCGGCGAATACTAATGTATCTGACAGTAGCAGTACAGACAGTAGTGCATCAAATAGCGATTCGTCAAGCAATAGTTATTCAGGTGATGGCTTGAGAACAGCAGTAATGGGAGTATATGATGAAATTACAGAAGATAAATCTGAAGTGATTGAAACAGAAAGTCCTGTTACAGTTGAGGATAACACAGAAATAGTTACAGACGGCGATATAACAATCGTCGAAGATGAGGTAATTGTTGATGATGTTACGGAAGATACTACAAATGCAGATGATGCAGCGAATGTAGATAATGCAAATAATGCAGTAACACCAAGTGTAACTCCGACACAACCTATGGTTGATAAGAAGATATGTGACTTTAACGGTGACGGTAAGTACAACGCTAAAGACAGACTATATATCACAACTCATAGAACTATAAAAGCTCCAAATCTTAATAACATAACAGGCAGTGGCAGAATTCTTATCAGTGCATATGCTGAATAATAAAGGCAACGTACCCGAAAGGGTACGTTGTTTTTTTGTACATTTAATATTGATATTTTTACGGCATAATTCGATTCCTTTTGACACGAAAATGTCGCACAGTTGTCATATTTGGTTAACTTGACATTCGTCTTGGTATGTAGTATATTAAATATATATGGATAGAATATAAAAAATGTACTTATACGGTTCCATATAATGGAAAATAAATAACCGAAATATATCAAAGAGGGGAGGGGTTATATGCAAAACAGTGTTGCAATAAAAAAGGTTGTAGCAGTATGGACAATGATATGTTTGATGCTGCAGTCGTTTGCTTTTGCGGTATATGCTGAAGATGAAAATATAAGTCTTGCAAATGTTGTTACAGAAGACAGTAAACTTGTTTTTGACGGCTTTACATTGCAGTATGGTGTGAACGGAAAAATTCAAGCTTTGGTAGATGTCAGTATTGAAAATATTGATGCGACAGGCGTTGATTTTACTTTGAATTATGATAGCAGATATATTGTTCCGTCAGATTTTGACACAAACGATATAGCAACAGATGCAACCAATACTTTTAAAGCAAATACAGAAGTGTTTGCCGATGAGGCTTATTTGACAAAAGAATATTCGGAATTAACCGGTAGTTCAATACAAATGAACCTTGTTCCGGACCCACAAACCCCTAACGGAGAATATATAGGAGTGAAACAGATAAGCTCACCGGTAAAAAAAGATGTAAAATGTATTTTATCATCTGACAGAAAAGTTTCACTCGGACAAATGAGTTTTCAAATTGTAGACCCTGTTCAAGTATGTAATATGACACAAAGTCAACTTAATGATATTTTAAGTATAAAAGATGACAATGCGTTTATTATGTATGTCGGAGATGATAGCATTGAATACTTCGTAGATGTACTTCCGGCAGAATGGAAAGTTGTCAGAACATTGCTTGATGTAACTCCGGCGGTAAAAGAAAGAACAGTAACTGCATATTCGATTTATAACAGATGTTCGGATATAACAAAGGCAGGTACATTGGCAGACTTGGTTGCATATTTGAATCAGACTATGAATGTTGTAGATCAAAGATATTCTGATGGACAACAGGTGTTGGGTAATATGATATGGAACGCTGATGATCCGACATTTGAAGTTACATACAGTAACGGTTCTGATTATAATCCTTTGGGTAATGAGATTTATACGGTAAGTCAGAATTACGGAGGTACTGATAAGGTTGTTACTGTAAAAGTTACGGTGACTCCGGTTACAATTACGGGATTCAAATACGACAATAAAATTTTGACGTACACCGATAGCAGTAGACCGGCAACTTGGGATGATTTGAAAATGCCCGATACTGTAACTCCTGTTTTAGACGGAACTGACGATATGTATGTTCCTCCGACACAAAATCCTATTCAAACGGATTGGACGCCTGATTACGTTACAGACGCATTGAAGAGCGGAACGGCTCCGGTAAGCGAAACATATACAGAAGAATTTGACAAAACATTATTTGGAACGCCTGAACCGGCGTGGCTTACAATTCCCGATGGATTTGATTGGAATATCAAAGCAATCAGAAACGTGTTAAAGGGAGAGAATGATCCTTTTGCCGATGCTGATAAAGTCACAATAAATGCGGAAGTTGAAAGAGAAACCGGTATTTTGGATATAACGGTTACTACGAGTAATACGGCAGGCTTTGAGGACGGAACGAACTTCAATATATATTTGCCAAATGGAATGGTATTAAAAACGACAGATAATAATGATTTTGTAACAGTAAGTATCGTAGACGGAAAAGCAATCATAAAAATCAATGCTATGTCTGACGGTGCAACAAGTATTACGCTTGCTGAACGTGAATTGATACAGAGTATTATAAATTTAGGTAATGATGATTTTAAATTATCGGCGATACCGCCTGATAATGCAGAAACGACACAAATAGGATTTGCATTTAATCCAAGAGTTAATTATTATCTTGGCGAAAACGGAAATAACTACGTTGAAAAGGATTATTCGGCGGGTAGAGCAAGTATGTTCCCTGTGTATGAGGGACAAAGTCTTGCAGATATAGCAAGTTATATCTCGTTCCCTGATAAAAGTACGATTCCTATTGCATATCATGGACAGACCGGTTATCAACCATCAGAATATGACTGTGCAAAGGTTATAAGTTGGAGCATTGAAGGCGACCCAACGGCAACAGAGTTGCCGACTGCGGGAACAACAGTGACCCTTGTCGGTAAATTGGAGGATTACTCATATACAAACTTTGGATATGTACAAAATCCGGACGAAATATATTTGAAAATACAGGTAACAACTTTGGCAAAGGCTCGACCGACCGTAAAACCGACTGACACACCGGAACCAAGTACAACGCCAAATCCGAGTATATCACCGGACCCGAGTACATCACCAATGCCGAGTACATCGCCTACACCTACAACTTCTCCGACTCCTGAGCCGGAAAAAGAAGAAATTAAAATTACTACTAATGTAGGTAGTGCGGCAAGCCCGGTGGAGGTTAAGCTTAACAGTAAAATGTTTGAATATGATACAAAGAAAGTCGGTTATACACCGAGTGATGTACAAAAGCAAATGTACACAATCGAGAATGTCGGTACAGATAATATAAACGGTTTGACTTTGAGAATTTCGGATTTTGTTCAAACTGATGGAACAACTGCTGCAAACAGCAGTCCTACAAGTTTTGTAAACAGCATACCGCTGTATGTGAATTTCTTGAATGTGGGAGATAAAACGCAATTTGAAATTCGTACAAAACGTGGATTGCCGGCGGGAGAATATTCGGCAAGAGTTAGCGTTGGCTCAAACAAAAATGCAGAGTTGGCATATTTCAATATACATTTTAAAGTGACGGAAAATGCAGTCTACACTGTAACTGTGGATAATGGCGACAGTGTACAACAATCTATCGGATTGGGATATTTGATGGATGAAACAAGTAACAGAATATGTTCAAGAACATATGAAGTTGGTGAAACAGTTCCGATATATGTTCAAATTATAGATTCGGGATACACATTTGATAAGTGGGAAACGGCTGACAGCATATCATTTGCAAATGCAACGCAAATGTCGACGACGTTTACAATGATAGCACAAGACGTAACGGTAAAACCGACTTATCGAGAAACGAATGATGTATGGGTGCGTTTAGCTGATTTAAGAGATTACAACGAAAACGAAACAACGCCGAATGACTTGAGAGATTCAATTCCTCCGTATGCGGTAACGACTTTTAATGAAACAACATACGCATACAGAGTAATTGTAGATGGCTCAATAGAAAAGAACTTTGTCGAGTTTGACTTAAAAAACAAACTTTTGGAATTAGCTCCACCTATGACGGTAACTGCGACGGCAAACGGAAACAGTCTGACAATAACACCGCAAACAGGTGTAGCCACAGATATTACTACATATAAATCCGACTTGTTTGAACTCAATGAGGGACTTAACACAGTTAAAATAAAGACAGAATATACAGACACTAATGACGGATTAACTTATTCGGCTGAATATACGCTTACAATCCTCAGAAAAAAAGCGGTTGACGTTGATATAAAACCGGGCAATTCGCCTTACGGCTTGATAGAATCGTCCGATAATATAACAGATAAGGCAACTGCTAAAGAACTGTTCTCGAAGAATCATACATATGATTCGGCATATACACCGAATAAAGCGGTAAAAACATATGATACAAAGTATTATACTGACGCATGGAGCAGTGTAAACTATGATGAAAATCCATACACGTTGTTTGTTTATAACGGACAGACATTTGTCGATCCGGGATTTGAAAATCTGAAAGATATGGACGGTAATTCGGTTGCGGCGGAGAATGTAACCCGTACAATCGAAGTGCAAACCGTCAGCGTACCGACAAATACGACCGATATAATGTCATATACGACCCAAACGGTCACTGTAACAAATACAGGTGCAAGTTGCGTTATAAATGAGTTGGCAAGTCTTAATATAAGACCGGGTGTATATACTTTGAAATATACATTTACCGATGCGGATAATACAAAACGCTTGTTCACAAGACCTGTGGTTGTTCTGGCAGAAAAGGGCGATGTTAACCTTGACAGAACGGTTGATTCAAACGACGCAGATATGCTTTATCAAAGAATGAATAACGGTTTCTATACCGATATAATAAATTCTACCGAAGAATGGGCGAAAATCTATGCGTATAGAGTAGCTGACGTTACGGAAGACAGAAATGTCAACTCGATAGATGCAAATGCTTTATCGAATACGTCACCTACACCATACTATGAATCACTTCCGACAACGGTCGCTGACAGTATGGCAACGTTTGACCCTACAACGGCAGTCAGACAACCGATTGCAACAGTTCCGCCGGATAAAGCAACATTAACGCTTGACTATCTCGGAACGGCGTCAAAACCTTTGGATAAACCGCAAACACCTAACTTGACGACGGATAATATATACGATGCTGATAATATTGGATCGGGTATTGTGTGGTTTGGAATAAGCATAAAGAATACGCAGAATTTGAAATACTTCCTTGACGGATTGTACAGTATGGATTTTGCGATAGATTATGACAGTGAAATATTTACTCCTTGTGACGGAAATGTAAGAATCAGCACCGATACGGGATTTAATCTTGCCGAAACTATTGAAAGCAATAACATCAAATCGGGTGTTACGACAAGTGATGTTGCGTATTGGGATAATGCGGAATTGTATAAACAGTCGTTACAGACTGATTTGGATATTGATTCGACAGATAACTACAAAACAGAGTTTGTTACAATTAAATCGCCTGACGGAAATAATTTGCGATTAAGCGATTTTGTACAGACGGACGGATATGACAGAGTTTATCTGCTTAGAGTTCCGTTTAGATTAAATAAAATTCCTGATAGGGAATATGTCGGAAAACCGATAACAATAAACCTTACAGAGCAAACATTTGTAATGGGTGCAACCGAAAACGGTGTATCACATTCAGCCTCATGGGAAGGTGACGTGGATAAAACCACAGAAGTAAATAATGCAAAGAACCATTTTGACGGTGTTGAAATAGTCGATATATTCAACACTGACGGTAAATACAATATAATCGGTACAGTTAAGTGTTGGAATGACACAAAACCTGTAACGGTTGAGGTGTATAAAGACGGAGAAACAACTCCTATGTACACATTTACATCGTCAGACACTGATGATGCGGGCAATAACCTTTATGGTGTACTTACAAAAACGACTAAAAAGGGCGAATGTGAGTGGAATTTTGAATTGCCTGTATCAAATCAGTTTAGTTATAAAATGATTGTAAAGAAGCAATCGCACCTTACATATCCCGAAATCACGATAGATAAGACACAAGCGGATGAAAATGCAAATTTGACGCTTGCCGATACTATTGAAATGATTGTTGGTGATATAAACGGCGATGAAATCATCAAATTGCCTGATAGGGCGGAATTGATGAGATTCTTTAACCGTCAGAAACCGTGGGCATTAGATAAAGCACGGTTTGAGGCGGCGGATTTGAATGGTGACGGAGCGGTTAATATGTTCGATTTGACACTTTTAAAGCAGAATATGGAAAAGACGTATCCGTCAAATATAACTAAAGCGAATAATGGAGGTGGTTCCGCTTGATAAAGAGAATAATAGCAGTTATGTCGGCTCTTACGTTGGCAGTGGGATTGCTTCCTGTGGTGTCAGCTGATGAAGTGACATCGACAAAGCCGGAGATAACTGTTGTTGCAAAACGTATAACGGGTGAAGATAATTATATGGAAATCAGCCTTGAAGTAAACGGCGATTACGAGGATTATTCATCAGTCGGAGCGGTTTTGCAATACGATCCGAGCCTTATAGTTCCAACTACATGGGATGATGAGGCAACAGCGGTGGATATGAGCGAGTCAACCTCGTGGGCTACAAGACGTGCGTTGCCTACACTTGGAAAAGACACATGGACAACTCATACCGCACTGACATATATTGAAAGTAAAACAGATGAAACAACACATCTGACGACGAAAACAGGTTACTTGTATTTGGGGGCGGAATATCCGGGCGTAGTACCGAATAATGCGACAGACCCAAGTGCAACGGCGGATCCGAGTGCGACACCGACACCGACAAGAACGCCGACTGTAACGCCGACGCCTGACCCGAAGGCGACACCGGATCCCGACCAACATCAAAATCCTGTTGTTGTTGCGAGATTCACATATGCTGATGAGAATGCAAAAAAGAAGATAGAAGACCAATGGACTTCCGCATGGGATAACGATTGGACACAAAATAAGGTGTTAACAATCGCCTCTGACGATATATCTTCCACATCACCGGCACAGTTCGGCTTTGCGATTTATAAAGCGGATTTTTCAATGAAAGGCTATCAGTTTGATTATACGAATAGCGTTCTTGAAACAAGTGAACAAGCGACAAATAAGGATATTGAAATTGTGCTTGGACAAGGAAAGAGTGCGAAATCGGGCGGACTTAGTCTAAATGATATTTATGTAACCATGTTTTACGATTGGGACGATTCACTTATCGGCACACTGACATGTGGTGTCGGAGAAGATGCGACCGAATCGGTAAATGATTATGTAAAAGAAAAGTTTATTCATCCGGACTTGCAGACAAATACGAATTATGCAAGTAAGGAAAGGACGGATAATTACAGAGGGGAGTATCCTAATACAGGACCAAATTCAACCGACCCGACAACTCCGGGCGGAGCGGGAACGGTTACGAATGGATCGGATTATCCACTGACGAATAAACTTGAATATTGCTTTGCAGGTAAAACAATTCATGCAGACGCACCGTATGCAGGTGGGTGGACAAAAGTATCTGCCTCAAATATGTCAGATACATGGACGGCACTTGATAATGCAACCACATTCGACTTAATGCCGGAACTTGGAGCAGACGGTAATCCGGTTGATTCAAGCCAAACAAAACCGGATATGGAATCATTCGATTTTTCCGATGTTACCACAGATGATATAGATGGCGGTACGCTTATGGTTAAAGCTGTATATATACCGGGAACAAATTTGAACGAGGCAGCAGATGGAACTAATAATTCATTCTATACGGTTTCGGACTATATAAAGTATGAATGTACAGGCTCGGTTACAGCATCAGCAGGTATTTATCCTATAACATTTCAATACCAAAGAATTAATTCTGCTGGAAATGGAGTTACAAGATTAAAAGAGGGAAAAGTAAGAACAGATATTATGCAAAATGGTGCATCAAGTAGTTTCACAATGTCTGTTGATATTACATCTTCTGAGAGGTTTGATGTATACCTAACACCTTCAAAAGCTGTAAATACTGTTGAATATTTCCTTGTTGATACATACGGAGTAAATGTTATTACAGGTGCACAAGCAAGTGGAAAAAATGACCATGGAATATTTAAGAGTGTTGATGATAATAGAACTGGATTCATTGTTGTAGGTTCAATAAACCGTTTGGTTACAGCGGCGTACAATAATGCGTCGAATATTAATAAAACTGATTGGACAACAATTAACTATATAATTTTGAATGATATAGGACTAAAAGCAAGTGCAAAATCATCAGCAAAATTCAATGCTTTAACGGCAAATGCAGCTAAAACTAAATTGCTGAATGGAATAAAAGCAGCAATGGCGGCAGATGCTGACCTTTCGAGTATAACATGGTATCAACTACAATATTTTATATGTACAAGCGGTAAATATGCAGATGCAGATACAGCAAAAACATATTGTGAAGAGAATTGTACATGGTTATAAATTATTAAAATTCAATAAGTGACATTGTTAACGTTAACATATGTCTGGCTTGTTTTATTATATATAAATTAATTTGAGAGGAGTTTATTTACGTAATGAAAAAAAGAATATTGAGTGCTTTTTTAGCATTGGCTATGCTTTTTTCAATTATGCCAACATCATTTGCTTCAAGTACATATGATGAAACAAATGGATTTGATGACAAATCGCCTATTAGTTATTTAAAGGTGGATTATACGGCGGATGGTGGCATAGATAGCATCAAAGTGAAACCTTACAAGTCGCATACAGGAAAAAGTAATATAAGAGTTACAATAGCATATCGTGATACTTATATTGATATGCAAGATGGAAATGGTGCTACAGCAATAGATGCAGCAGCAACATTAGGAGATGGTAGCACGGCTGATGGATTGGCAGCAAATCTTGATGGTGCGTTTGACACTACTCCATATATGACGCCAATATACAGTGCAGTCGGTGAAGTGACTACAACTCAAACTGAATTGCAAGCGATAAATACTACGATTGATCAAACAGCAACTTCAACATATCAACCGTTTTCATGGAATGCAGCTGGTTGGTGGATTGCTTATATGATGTATGGGAATGATGAAGATATGGCTGAGGCTAAAAAAGGTGATTTAGAGGCGATGCTATGTGATGCAGCAGGTGATTCAATAGGTTTGTATCCTACTGAAATTCCGATAAGAATTTACGCTGTTTCAGCAACAGGTACTATTCTAAATACTTTTTATTGGGATGATGTAATCAAGGTTGGTCAAGCCGGAACTATTGAAGTTCCATCAGGTGGCGACACACCGACAGATATAGAAATATCTTCAGTAGCATTAAATGTAACTGCACCGAAGATTGGTGAAACACCGGCTACGACTGCTACAACATCTACAACAGGTGTAGTAGCTAATCCGGCTGTTACATGGGATCCGGCTGACAGCGCATTTGCTAAAAATCAAGCATACAAAGCAAGTGTTACACTAAGTGCTGACAGTGGTTACAAGTTTACAGATTCAACAACTGCAACAATCAATGGTAAAACTGCTACTGTAACACTTAACGGCGACGGAACATTAAAGGCTGAATATACATTTGACGCTATTAAGCTTACAAGTATTTTATCAAATAAAACAGGACTTACATCTTCATTCGCACCGAATGACAGATATACAGTTCCAAGTGATTTGGAAGTTACTTTGACATATAGTGACGGTACGACGGAGGTCGTACCATATAATCAATTTTCAAGCCACAATTTATCATTGGTTATTGGTGCAGATACTTCCTCTGCCGTTGATTTACCTGCTCATTTAACTTTAGGTAATAATAATCAGACAGTTTATGTCAAGTATAGCGGTACTGACACAAATGACGGCAATCCAAAGTATCAAGCAATAGATACAATTACAGTTGCAAATGCAAAAATTAGCACTGCACAGGTATCTATAACATATCCTAAACCTGGTGAAACACCGGATACGGCTGCAACAGTACCGAGTGACGCTAACTATACTGCGGAAGTTACATGGCAAGATTCTGATGGTACAGATGTATCTGGTAATTTTGAATATGATAAAGCATATAATGCTATAATCACAATTAAACCAAATACAGGTTATGCACTTGATAATACTAACGGTGTTGCTCTTACTGTAAAGGATAAAACTGCTGCAAATCCTGGTGCAAATAAAACTGCTACAATAGCATCAGATGATATTGACATTGACGGTAATGGTGAAAAGACTGTTTCTTTTGACGCAACAGCAAGTACACCTATATCAGCGTCAATCTCTGATTCATTCGATTTATATGATAAGAATGACGTTAACATCACACTTACTTTAGGTACACATGTTATCGGCGACATCACAGGTATCACAATCGATGGACAAACATTAAGCAGTTCTGATTACACAATATCAGGAAATATAATTACAGTAAAAGGTGCAAGCCTTGCAACTAAGCTTACAGACTTGACATCAACTGCGGCAAACAAAAACGTTGAAATTACTGTAACAGGTCAAACAACTGCTACAACAACATCTTTGTCAGCTGTTGATACAACACCTTATATTACAATTACTGACCCATCACAAGGTGCAATTACTTCAAGCCCTACTATTGCAACAGGCACAAGAGTTGCATTGACAAAGGGTACTGCATACACTTTGACTGCACCGACTGTTGCTCATACAACAGGTTATACATGGACAGTAAACGGTATTACAGGTATAGACAACGGCCAAACTTATACTTTCACACCGACAGGCGGTGAAGATATAACAGCGACTGTTGCATTGACTGTTGATGCCGGACATAAATTGACAATCAACAAAACAGGTAGCGGTACTGTTACTGTTGCAAAAGACGGCGGAAGCACTCTTACGGCAGAAACAGACGGAACATACACTGTTTATTCTGATGAAAAGTATACTGTAACTGCGACTGCTGATAATCAAAACAAAGTTACGGCAGTAACAGGAGAAACAATTAGCGGTGTACAAAAAACAGTTACACACGCCGTTGCAAATCCGACAGCCGATACAACTGTTGAAGTAACATTTGCAACAAAAACTGCACCGACCGTTAGTGCTGATATGACATACCGCAAGGGTGCAAATGACAGTAATAAAGAATTTACTATTACTTTAGGCGATTATTCAGATGTAACTGTAAGCGGTACTCCAAGCGGTACTTTATCAACTGATAAAGCAACATACACTGTTTCAAGTACAGATTTGGACAGTGCAACAAACGACGACCATACATATACTTTCAACTTTGGTGAAGGTAAGACACTTACTGCAAAAATTACAGTTCTTGCCGCAAGAAGTATTACAAGCGTAACTGCACCGACAGGTACATTTGCACATGGTGATTCATTCAAATTGGATGGTTTAGCATTTACAGTAAGTGAAGATGGAACAAATACAACATACTCATATGACGGCACGAGTTGGGATAATACAATTCCAACAGGTACACAGTTCAGTTTGGACGGTACAAACTTCAGTGATTGGGATGCGTTCAAGGCTGCGGCAGAGGCAAAGATAACACGTCACGATACAACTGACTCAACTGCAGTTAACAACGGTGCTCAAATTACAGTAAGTTTAGGTACAGCAACACAATCAAGTGGTAAGATTACAGTTGGTCAAAAGGCTATTACTGTTAATCCTTCACAAACAACAGGTATTAACAAGGATTACGACGGTACTGTAAATACACCGGCACTTACAGCATCAATCGCTGACGGAGAACTTGTAGGTGATGATGTTGTAACTGCAAGTGTAACAGCAGTATATCAAGATGGTGTTGCGGCTGGTCTTACAGACAAAGATGCAAGTGATAACGACAAAAACGTAGTATTTACTGCAACACTTGACGGTGCAAATAAAGATAACTACACAATTAAAGCTATCCCTAACGGTATCGGTAAAATTAACAAGCGTACTGTAAAGATTGCGTCTATTACAAATGTACCGGCTGCAACAAAGAATAAAGCTGATACACAGACAGGTAACGCTACAGCAACTATTCCGACTAATACAACTTATGCGACTGATACACTATATAATGTTGTAACAGGTGAAACAGTTGCAATTACATATGATTACGAATATGCAAACATAAGCAGTGTTGGTAATGTTACTGATGTAACAGTGAGAAACATTGCTACAACAAATACAAACTACACTGTTGAACCGACTACTTTGGAAAATCAAAGCGGTACAGTGAACAACAGAACTATAAAATCTATCGCTATAAGTGATCCAACTAAGAACGAATATAATTACAGTGATACATTTGATCCTGCAGGTATCCAAGTAACTGTAACATATGACGGCGAAACTGATCCGGTAGTATATGCTTGGAATGATGTTCCTGATGATATTACATTAAAGTGGACAGGAACAGATGAAGCACTTTCAACAACTCATAAGTTTGATTCAGTAGGTACAGGTAAATATACAATTACTGCATCAGCAACAGGTGTTGAACCGGCGACAACAAATGATATTACGGTTGCTAAATTATTTGTTAATGTCGTAGTAAGCGGTAATATTACAAAGGTATATAACGGCGACGGAGATTTAGATGATGATGACGCTGACGGTATAACTTATACTGTAACAAATGCGTCTGACGGTTATGAAGATCAATTTAATGCAGATAACGTAACAGTTAGTAGTCAGTCTGTAACATATAAAGATAGTTTAGTTGGAAACGTTGGAGTGTGGATTTCAAATTGTGAATCAGACAATCCAAACTATAAAGTTAGCTCTGTGAAAAATCAGGTTAATGCAACAATAACAAAACGTCCTATCACTGTGACTGCTATTACTGTTCCGACAGTAAAACAATATTCAAATGATACAGATGTTCTTGTTGAAAAAGTAGGAACGCCGGATGTAACATTTAATAATGTTGTAAGCGGTGAGAAGGTAACGGTTGACTATAAGTATACATATAATGATACATCTGTAGCAGGCGATACAAGTGATATTACAATAAATGATCTTGCCCTAAATAGCACAAATTCTGTTAACGCTAACTATGAATTAACTGAAAGCACATCTACAAAGTCAGGTCACGTTGACGAAAGAACAGTTGGCTCATTAACAGTAACTGCTCCAGCTCAATTTGCAACCGCACAAACATATGGTAAAGCTTTGGATTTAGTCGGCTTGAAAGTACAAGTTAACTTTACAACAGGCGGAACTGCTGACGGCAGTGAAACATATGTATGGAAAGACGCGTCAACATGGACAAAGCAAGTTGAAAGTCAAACAGATGTAGATGTTACAACAGTTCCGTTTACTCTTGCTTGGTCAGGCACAACAGATGTACCGACTCAAGATGAAACTCTTACTGTTCAAAGAAGTACAAAGGGTATCACTGCATCATACACAGGTACAGATGTAAATGGTACAAGTGGTGCGATTAAAGTAAATCCGATTGTGTTAACTGATATCTTAATAGCAGGTGAAAATCAGTCAAAGACATACGATAGTACAAAGACATTAACCAATCCGGGATTTACATATCAAATTACAAACGATGTATTATCAGGTGATGATACAGAAGTAAAAGTTGAGCCAACAACTGTTGAATATGCTGAGGCAGATGTACATACATCTCAGCCACTAAATATTACGGGTTTCCATTTGACAAAAAGTAAGGATGGCAACTATGCACTTGGTACTCCTCATGTAGTAGGTACACCAAACGGTACAATTAGTAAACGTAATATTACTCTAACGGCTATTACAAATATTCCTGATATAAACAGATTTGAGGCAGGTATAGGAACAGGTGCAACTGCAACAAGTGATTCAGGTGCAACATTTGAAGCACTTACTGTTAATACAGGTATTATAACAGGTCAAACAGTTACAGTAACTTATGACTATGCGTATGCAGATAATACAACAGTAAGTGACAGTGCAACTGTTAATTTGTCAAATGTAGCGTTAGACACTGCAAGTGCTAAGAACTATGAACTTATCGATAATGCTACTGCAACAGGTAAGGTAAAAGAAGTTGCTGCAACAGGTATTAAACTTGCAATTCCTGACAAGACATATGAATATGGCGATAAGCTTGATTTGACAGGTACAACAGTAACTGTTAATTACGGACTTACTAATACAGAAATTTATACATCAGATGACGGTGTAACTTGGAAGAAGAACGGTGTAGATGCTTCAACTAAACCGTTTACAGTTACACTTCCGACAGATAAGGATAAATTGAATGTAGGTACTGCAACAGTATCTGTAAAGGTTAGGGACGGCGTTGAAGACAGTGCTAATCGTACAGTTAATAGGCGTAAGGTAACTGTAACTCCATCAAAGAACGATGGCGACACAGTTACAAAGGTATATGACGGTAACACAACTTATACAAACGGTGTTATTGAGTGGACAGTTAGATCTGTAAACTCTATTGAGGGATTGTCTGTTACATTACCGACAGTAAGCAGTGCAACGTATACTTATAACGATTCAACAGTTGCACTTGCAAACAAGATTACTGTATCCGCTCCAACACTAAGCGATACAAATAATTTTGAAATTAACGATTATACAGCTCAAGATTTTGACGCAAAAATCACACTTCGTCCGTTAGTTATCACAGGAATATCAATTCCTGATGTTAATAAATATGCCGATGTATCACAAACGGTAACAGGTGTAAAGGCAACCAATACAACGGGTGCAACATTTGAGGCAACTGATACAAATACAGGTATCGTAAGTGGCGAAACAGTAGGTGTTACATACGATTATAAGTATGCAACTTCAGTTCCTAAAAGTGGTACAACAACTGATGTTGATATAACAAACATTGCACTTGATACTTCAGTTGGAACGAGTGCAAACTACTCATTGTCACCTAACAGTTTGACAGGTAGTGCAAATGTAGTTGAAAGAGCTATAAATAATATCACAGTAGCTAACCCTACACAGTTTGACAGTGATGTTAGATATAACGATAAGTTAAATATAGCTGGTTTGAAAGTTACTATTAACTATACTGACAGTACATCAGAAGTATATACGGCAACTGAATTTGGCGGTGTAGTTTCATGGGCATTAAACGGTGCGAATATCAGTGAAGGTAATATTCCGTTTACATTGACATGGAGAGATTCTACAAATGGCGGAAAATTTGCACAAGGACAGACATTGTCTGTAACAGGTCATAACGGCAACAAAATCGTTGCAAACCATAAGAACGGTAATGACAGTGGTGAAGGCAGTGCCGTAACAATCAAACCTATTGAAATTACATCAATTAATGCAACAAAGAACGGTGATATTACAAAGACATATAATGGTGATACAGAATTAAATGACGCATCAAAGAGCAATATCGGTTATACATCAACTCAGGTAATCGGCGGAGATACAGTAACTCTTGGTGCAACACCTGCATATGAAAATAAGAATGTTGGTCAAAATAAAGCAATTAGCTTTACAACACCGACAGTAAGCGGCAATGATAACTATACACTTGGAACTGACGCTACTGTTACAGGCGATGTAGTCGGTGATATTACAGTAAAAACTGTTGAAATTTCAAATGTATATATCCCGTCAATTTATAAGGACACAGAAGACCTTGTAAAATCAATTTCAAATGCAAGTGCTATTGCAAGCGGTCATCCTACAGCTAATACTGTTGTAGCGGCTGATATTCTATCGGGCGACAGAGCTAATTTGACATTCGCTTATAAACTTACATATGCAAATTCAACGGATGATAATCCGACTGTAACGATTTCAGATACTTCTGTTACAGGTACGGAAAGCGGTAACTATGAATTTACATGGCCTACAGGATTGACAGGTACAGTAATAGCAGACGCATTTACAGATGCTGCAATTACATCCCCTGACCTAATGCAATATACACATGGTGATACATTCAATCCAACAGGTTTGTCAGTTACTATTAAGACAAGCAGTCACCCAACAGGTACAACATATACAGTAACAGGTACAAAGGGTAATTACAAATGGGATACAGATCTTCCGGCAGGTGTAAATGTATCACTTGGAAATATTTCTCTAAACAGTGATGCCGCTTTGAATTTCAATGCTCATTATACAAAGATGAACGGTAAAAAAATCACTGTTAATGCCGGTGAACAAAACGCCGAAACAGGTGAAGTTACAGTCGCTAAAAAGCAATTAACTGCAACTGCGTCAATAGATACGGCAGATAAGACATATGATAGTACAACCGGTCTTACAAGTGATCAACATGTTACATACACAATCGGTGATAATGGAGTACAGAGCTTTAACGGTACGGCTGATAACGTAAGCGTAACAGCTAACGCAAGTTATAAAGATGCTAATGTTTCAAAAACAGATACAACAATCAATAATGTTGGTATAACATTCACTAATATCGGTCTTGACGGTGATGATAAAGACAATTACATCGCACCGACAAGCATTGCTGATATAGAGGGTAAGATTAATCCGTATACAATTAATATAACGGCAATAGGTGAAGTTGCTCCAACTGCTTATTATAAGATAGCTAAGAGTGGAACTATTGATTCGACAGTTGACTATATTGCTGAAATGAACGGTTTGACAAAGCCGGCAATTACGTTTGACTATGATTATGGTACTTTGGTTGACAAAGTTGAAAGCTCTGTTAATGTTCCGATAAGCAATATTGCTTTCGTTACTGCTACTGATAACTTTGTAATAAGAGATAAACCTTCTACAATCAAGGGTAGTGTTGAAGTTCAAGGTATACAGAAGATTGAAATAACAAAGGTCAAAAATGGTTATAAGTATGGTGATACACTTGATTTGAGTGATTTGTCAGTAAAGGTAACATATGTTGGCGGTGAAACAAAAGACGGTATTCGATATAATGACACAGATTGGAATACTCTTAGTTTGACCCTTAATACAACACTTCCGACAGACGGAACTACTATATTAAAGAATTCAACAGATAACGGTAAAACAATTACTGTTACAAAGGATTCTGTAAATTCTAATCCAATCACAATAAACGTTGCAAAACGTACTGTTTTGATTGAAAGAGATGGTAGTGACGCTATCCAAAAGACATATGACGGTACACCGGCGGTTGGTCAGACAATAACTCTAAAGGTTGCAGATTCGCAAACAGGATATGACGGAGTATATGGTGACGATATAACAGGTGTAACGGCTCCTACATATATTTACAGCAGTAAAGATGCTCAGAATAATATAGCATTGACAGGTACACCGACTCTTGTAGGTTCTAACTTGGTTGAATATAACCCTACATATCCGACGTTGACAGGTAATATTTCTAAGAAATCAGTTACATTAACTCCGGTTATAACTGAAGATATTTATGAAAATAAATTTGCAACAGACGATAAGGTTATAACTAAAACAAGTGCAACAGTTGCAAATGGTATAACTCAAAGCGGTATTGTATCAGGCGAAGAGGGTAACTTCACATTTGCTTATACTGTTACTGTTCCAAAGGCAGATTTAGCAAGTGCAGCTACAAAATCTTATGCACCGACAAATACAAGCGAAAACGGTACAGGTAAGGATAACTATACATTTACATGGAATAACGCAAGTGTAGAAATTAAGACTAACGCTGCAACAAGTATGGCAGTAACTACTGATCCGACAGATATTTCAAATCAGAAATATTATGGTGACAGTATTTCGTTAGACGGTATGGTTGTTACAGTGACATATACAAATGGTGATACTCACGACTTTACATATGGATCAACTGAATGGGATAACGAAGGCTTTACTGTTGCAATAGAAGACGGCGGTGACCTAAGTAAACTTGTAACAGGTAATAACGATAAGCATATCGTTGTTTCAAAGACAGATCTTGACAGTGCGAATACAGCTGTTACATTAAAGGTAGCTCAGAAAGATTTACACTTGACAGCAGAAAAAGCTGACGGATTATCAGCAATCGAAAAGGTATATGATACTACAACTGATGCAATGCAAATTTTGAAGTTTGGTATTACAAGTGCTGATTTAGTATCCGGTGATACTGACATTGCTATTAATCAAACAGGTGCATCAGCTACATTTGATACAAAGGATCAACGCTCAGACAATCCTATTACAGTAAGTGGTTTGACAATTACAGGTACTAATAGCGATCAGTACAACGTAATTATGCCAACAGGTTTAACAGGTAATATTATTCCTAAGCAAATTACTGTAAAGGTTATAAGCGTAGCAGATATTCTTGCGGGTGTGACAGGCGATGACTTAAAGAAAACTGCAAGTATAAGTTACAGTGAACAACCGGAAAGCGGTGTTTCAGTAACAGTTACAGCAACATATCCTGATTCAACTCAAGATCCTGACGGACAAAAGACAGAAAAGACACTTTCATTTGCAAAGGCTGAAACAGGAAATGAAGCCGGAAACTATGTATTTACTTTAGATGATAACGGCGTTAAGGGTTATGTTGTAAGCAATATAATTAATCAAATTAATGTAACAAATCCGACAAAGACTACATACATACATGGCGATAATCTTTCATTGGCAGGTATGGTAATTGAAGTTAAATATCAAGATTCTCGTGATGATAACACATATACATGCCAAGAGGACGGTACTTGGAAAGATAAGAACAATAGTGCAGTAACTGAACTTCCGGTATCTTTCGCACTTAAAAAAGACGGCACAGAAAATGCGTTGTCATCTCAAACACAACAATTAAGACGTGACAAAAATGATGGTGCGAAACTTGTTGTTAAGGGTGGAGATGTTAATAACGACGATACAACATTAATAGTTAATAAGAGAGAGATTACAGAAGTAACTGTTCCTACAACACCATCTCTGGAAAAGACATATGACGGTACAACAACTGTAACGAAGTCAATTTCATATGCGGGTGTAGGCGTTCTTGCTGACGATGATGCGGTAAATAGTCTTATAAGTGCAAAGGCTAACTATGATACTAAGGATGTAGCATTTGAAAGCGACGGAACAACAGTAGCGAAGAAGACTATTAACTTTAGCGACATTGCAATGTCAGAGAATACTAACTATACAATGTCATCAGCTGCAACTGTTACAACTAGTATAAAGGGTAAGATAAATCCAAAAGATCTTACTGTAACAATAACAAGTGTTCCTTCGATTATTGTAGGTCAAAGTACGACTGTTACTTTGGAAAAGGGAGCTGACAAGAACTATACACAAAGCGGTGAAGTAGAGGTTAATGGTGTTAAAGAAGAAGTTAACTTAACTGTTACAGGTGAATATGCCCAAAACTCTATTGCTCAAGAAAATGTTAATGTAACATATTCAGTTACAAATAAGGATAGTTATAAGAACTATAATATTACATGGAATAGCAATGTTAAGGGTACTGTAAATAAGAAACCTATAACAAAGATTGAAGTTACAAACCCTACAACATCAACATGGTCACACGGTGATATATTGACTCTTGACGGTATGACAATCAAGGTAACATACAGTGACGGTGACACAAAGACTTATACACATTTAGGCGGTGCATGGGATAATACTCCGGAAGATGTAACAATTACATGGGGTGACACAAGTAATTCAGCAACTGACGGTGTAATTCGTCTTGATGATACAAACAAGGATCTTCAAGCTGATAGCGATAACAAAAAGACATCAGTTAAGGTTACGGCAACTGTACCGAATACAACAGGCGAATATGAAAATAAATCGACAGATATTACTGTAACAAAGAAACAACTTACTTTGGAAGTAAGCGGTAATATTGAAAAGGTATATGATAATAACAATAGTCTTACAACTGACAATCGTGACAATGTAAGTCTTACATTAAACGGTGTAGCCGGAAGTGACGGTGTTACATTAAATGAAACAGCTACAAAGAACAACATCAAGTATGACGGAATAACAGTAGCAGATACAGCCTCATCACCAAAACTTGTAATTGGTACAGTGGTATTAAATGATAATGTTAATAATCGATATTATACATTACCATCAGGTGCAAGCATTACAAACACTACAACAGGTAAGATTAATAAGCGTCCTGTACAGATTATATCTGTAACAAAGAATATGGATACATCAGTTGATGCGTCTACAACAGGAACTTTGGAAAAATTGGTACAATCAACTACTGACGGTTATGGTATTTCAAGTGCTGACGGTTTCTATTCAATCTTAAGCGATCATGTAATTAAGGTTGATATACCTTATACATATAGCCAGACATCAGCAGAAGGTTCAGCAACTGTTACATATAAGAATGCAACTGCGAAGGTATCAGATGAAAATGCAGATTATGTAGCTAACTATGAGGTATCATTTGCTATTGCAGACGGTAGTGCAACTATTTCAAACGGTACAGTTACAGGTATTAAGATTGAAACAAAAGGCAAGACAGAATATACTCATGGTGACTTGTTCGATTTGGCAGGTACAAAGATAACTGTTACATATAATTACGGTGCTAAGAAAGATATATATAAGTATGATACGACAACCGGTAAATGGATTAAGAACGGTACAGGTACACCGGCTGAATTGCCGAGTGAAATAGGTATTAGTCTTGGTAACACAACAATTAATGCAAATCCGGCATCGGATACAGATAAGACTGTTGTAAAATATGACAAGACAAATACAACACCGGAATTGAAAGCTACTTATACAAAGAGTGGTAGTGAGCCTATTCCATCAACAGAAAATCCTACAGTTACGTTGAAGAAGAAGACTATTACAATAACTGTTGCAAACAGTGCAGATGAAATCAAGCATACATACAGTGGTAATAATTCTCTTACAGGCGATGAAATCACTAAGTTGACGATTACTGAACCTACTAACTTCAAGGTTGGCAGTGATGATGTAACTCTAACTAAGGGTACACTTTCTGCAACAATCGGTAATGACACTAACGGTAATGTAGCTAAGAATTTAGCAATCAGTGTTTCTGGATATGAACTTAGCGGTAACGATGCAGACAAATACGAGATTAAATATGCAAGCACTGCAACAGGTGATATTACAAAAGCACCTTTGACAATTACAATCAGTTCAGTTCCGTCAATCAATGAGAATGCTACTGATTTGGAAAAGACTTTGACAAAGGGTGTAAACTATACACAAAGCGGCGAAGTAACAGTTAATGGTAATAAGGAAACTGTAAATGCAACTGTTAAGGCAACATACCCTGACAGCACATATACAGACGGCAGTGCAGATAAGAATGTATCATATACAGTTACAAATGCGGACGAATATCCGAACTATGATATTACAATCAGCGGTTCACCAAAGGGTACAGTTACTCAAAAGACTGCAACAGTTGAAATTAATAATCAACCTCAATTTGTAACTGCTACACCAAGACCACAACATGGCGATAAGCTTGGTGCAAACGGTCTTGACGGACTTGAATACACTGTAAGATACAGTGACGGCTCGACAACAAAGCATAAGCACGAAAACGGTGCTTGGTTGACAACAGGTGATTATACTGCTCCGGAAGACGGTACAGTATTTACATGGACAAATACAAATGAAGTTGTAAGTGCTGATTCTGAAATCCGCAGAGATAAGGATAATCAGATTAAGATTACTGTTCCGACAGCAACAAATGAACCTTTAACAGATTCGGCAACAGCTGAGAAGAAAAAGGTTACAATTACTGCAAACGGTATATATACAAAGGTATATGACGGTACAAATACAGTAACACTAAATGAAACAACTCCGGAAATTACTTATACAGTAAGCGGTGTTGTAACAGGCGATAAACTAACTGTTACTGCTAAGCCGGCATTTGCAGACGAAAACGTTGCTAAGTTTGGCGATGTATATCAAAAGGCAATTAACTTTACAAATGTTTCAATTAAAAATGAAGACGGTACAGACACAGATAATTATGAAATTGTCGCAGATGAAAACGGAGTTGTAATTGCTCCTATCATGGGTGCGATAACACCTAAGACAATCAACATCACTGCATTGACTGTTCCTTCATCAACAAAGGGTTCAGCAGGTGAAAAGACTGTAACAAAGAACAAGAACTTTACAACAACTGATATTCTTGAAAAGGATAAGGATAATGTTACAATCGGCTATAAAGCTACATTCGTAACATCAGCAACAGGAACTGTCGATGCAACTGTTACAGATGCAAAGGTAGACGGTTCAAATGACCAAATGACTCTTAACTACGTTGTAGGTACTGTTACCGGCGCTAAGATTGAAATAACCAGCAGCAATCATGG
>ENA-OZHH01000009-OZHH01000009.1-human-gut-metagenome-genome-assembly--contig:-NODE-9-length-110712-cov-11.604182_pt1 | contig 110712 bp, 103 predicted proteins | sample MGYA00244045_ERZ653684 | MGnify/ENA primary metagenome ERZ653684 (study PRJEB26926, sample SAMN06165264) | human gut metagenome | biome: ENVO:00009003; feature: ENVO:2100002; material: ENVO:00002003... | reverse complement strand
AGATGCAGCGTAGTCTCGTGGGCTCGGAGATGTGTATAAGAGACAGTTTATGTACCATAAATACAGTATTAACTAAAAAGATAATAAGCCTCCCAGGCGAGCCGAAAGGCAGCATACTTGGGGGGCGTTCTTTATTTATAACGGGAACAGACAAAAAAAGAAAATCCGTAACACGACAGGGAAAGGCTGTACGTGCTACGGATTTTCGCTTTTCATCTGACCGTATATCCGGTTATCTGCCGCTGAGGAGGTATTGCAGTTCGGGGTCGGACTGTATGCGCTGCAACTCGTCGGCGACAATCTGCCGGACCTCGGCACGGATACGGTTGTAGTTATCCTGGATCATCTCCTTCATGCGGTCGTTGCCGCCGGCATCGGTAAAGTCGGTGATGACGGGAATAGGCTTGTAAGCCTGTTCCTCACGCTTCACTTTCCCGGCATCGACCACAATCTCGCAATGGAAAATCTTCTGTTCGATGCGCTCGTCGTAGTTGTCGGCGACGGCTCCAACGAACATGCCCTGCGTGAGCGTGGAAATCTTGCTCGCCGGGATAAGGCTCTCCATCTGCGTATTGATGGAAGTGGACTTGTCCTCGCGGTTGATGGTGATGCTCTGCCGCCTCTGGAGAATCTTGCCGAAACGCTCGGAAAGGGTCTTGGCGGTCTCGCCCACGACCTGACCGGAAAAGATGTTGCCGACGGTGTTCATGACCACGGCGGCCTCCTTGTCGCCGTAGTCACGCTTGAGCTGGGAAAAGTCCTGAAAACCCAGCAGGGTGGAAACCTTGTTGCTTCGGGCGGTGGCAATCAGGTTGTCCAGCCCCTTGAAGTAAATCGTGGGCAGCTCGTCGATGATGATGGAGGACTTCAGCCTGCCCTTCCTGTTGACGAGCTTTACGATGCGCGAGTTGTACAGCCCCAACGCCGCCCCGTAGATATTCTGGCGGTCGGGATTGTTGCCGACACAGAGAATCTTCGGCTCGTCGGGATTGTTGATGTCGAGCGTGAACTCACTGTCGGACATGACCCAGTAGAGCTGCGGGGAAATCATGCGCGAGAGCGGAATCTTCGCCGAGGCTATCTGACCGGCGAGCTGTTCCATCGCCCCGCCCTGCCAGGCGTCCATGAACGGGGAAAGGTAGTTCTCCAGTTCGGGATAGCTGGTGAGAATCGGGAACAGGTCCTCGTAACGGCGGTTGAGCAGCTCGATGGCATGGGGAAAGGTGCAGTATTTCCCGTCCTGATAGATACGGAGGAACCATATCACGGCGGCGAACAGGATAATCGGAGACTCGACAAAGAAGTCGCCCTGCTTCTGCACCCAGGTCCTGTTCAAATTGAGCATTATCGTGTAGGCACTCTCGTAGGCATCGGTGATGTCCTCCATGAAATCCGGATGGATGGGATTGCAACGGTGCGAGCGCCGCGGGTCGTCGAAGTTGATGACGTAGAACTTCGGCCTGACCCTGTATGCGTCCATGTGGTTCAGCAGGTGGTTGTAGGCGATGGTGGAAAGGTCGCTGAACTTGAAGTCGTAGATGTACATCGCAAAGCCCTTCTCAATCTGCTGTTTGATAAAGCTGTTCACCACGGCATAGGACTTTCCGCTGCCCGGCGTACCCAGTACGATGGTGGCACGGAAGGGGTTTACCACATTGATATAGCCATTGTTCCACTTCTTCCTGTAGTAGAAACGTGTGGGCAGATTGACGGAATACCCGTTCTCCATGAGACGGGTTTCCTGCATGAAACTCTCGTTCTCGACATTGAACACGTCTTCCATGAGGTTGGTACGCAAAAGACGGCTCATCCATGTGCCCGCCATGAGCAGGCAGACATAGCCCGCCGCCATTGAAGCGGTGTAGAGACCCGCAACCGCCTCCACCGGAAGCGGCAGGGACAGCACCCACCAGTTGCCGAAGAAGAGCACCAGCCCCACGGCAAGTACCGCCCAGATCCGGCGCCAGGTGATTTTCTCCTCCTTGACACCCTTCGTGCCGAGGCATGAGAGCGCGAGCAGAAGAAGGGCAAAGAGCTTCGTGTAGAGAATGTGATGGAACAGTCCGGCGGTACGGTCGAAGTTCATCAGTACCCGGTCCACGACACCTATGCCGATGCCCCACAGCCTTGCGGCTTCGTAACAATACCAGTAGAGGTGGATGACCACCAGAATAATGCTTACGGCACGGAGAAAATCCATGATTTTCGCCAGTGCCCTCAAATCGTCTTCCTGTTGTGACATAATCTGTTTCTGTTTTCAAGTGAATGACTGAATTATAATCCCTGCCCCTTGCGGCGTTTCTTTCGCTTGCGCTTGAGGTCGCGCTCGAAGGCGGCTTCTTCGGCCTGTGCGCCCGAAGCGTCGCCGCCGAGCAAGCCCAAGCCGGAGGAATACCCCTCGTCGTATTCCACGGCGGGACGGGTATCGGGCTGCTGCCCGTCCACGGCGATGGTGAACGGTATGGGCGGAGTGCCGGCATACGGCAGGGTGAAATGCTCCTGCAAGGCATTGGCGGAAAACTCCCTGCCCAGACGAGAGCCGTTGAGCACGCAGCCCGTGCGGTGGTCGATGAAGGTAGCCCCGTAGATGCGCCCTTCTTCTGTGTGGCGGAACACCACATCCACACCTTTCGCTTTGAGCAGGGCGACAAACTCCTCGCGGCGGTATGTCCGGGCAAGCGCAGCGGCGACGGTACGGCGGGTCGTCTCCGCCAGACGCCTGTCGCGGATTTGTTCCTTGGAGTATTCAAACCTGCGCTGTACGGCTTCATAGCCGACGGACTTGCCGATGCGGGAAGCCTTGAAGGGAGTGCCGGTCCTGTTACCGGCATCATCAGTGGCAGAATAGACCATCCCGTGATACTCGCGCCCGTCCACCATGCCGCGGGCTTCCTCCACGGTGACGTTGTAGAGCGAGAGAAGGGCACGGTATTCGCCCATTGTCTGGAACCTGTAGCCTGCCATGACTGCCTTGGCTACATTCGATACCTGCCGCTTGACATCGCCCTGCGATACGTCCACCCTGCGGAGCGGGTTGTCGGTACGGAGCCGGCGGCGGTCAGCCGGGTGCAGCCCGTACTTCTTTTCCAGCTCGGAGGTGATGCGCTTGCTGCGGCGGTGGATGAAGTCACGGTTAAGCCGCCTGCCCCGTTCGTCCACATTGACGGAAACGATGTGCAGGTGGTGGCGGCTGATGTCCTCGTGCTTGAACACGAGATAAGGCTGGTCGCCGTAGCCAAGCCTGTCGAGATACTCGCGTGCGAGCTGTTCCAGTTCCGTGTCGGTCAGACGGTCGTCGGGGTGCGGATTGAGGGAAATGTGGATGACCCTGTTCCGCGTGCGCACCTGCTCCGGCATGAACCGCTTGAAGTCCTGCTCGGCACGGGCTATGTCCACATGTCCGCTGCCGTCGTCGAAAATCCGGTTTACGGCAAGGAGCCTGCCTTCGCCTTCGTTCACTTTCAGGCCGTTGTAGGCGAGTGCGCCGTACAACGATGTTCCCATACTTATCTTCGCGACCATCTTTCCTCAAACTCTTTTGAAAGTTCCATGACCTGCCGCGTCAGAGCGGCCAGTTCCTTCGTATATTGCTCCAGACGATAGAGCAATGCCATCGCCTTCTTTTCCGAGAAATGGCAGCGAAGCTCCCTGACCACCTAGTTGTAGTTGTTGCCGACCATGCGGTACTGCGCATGGAAAGCGGAGAGCTTCGTGCAGTAGTCCAGCAGCGTCCTGTCCGTGACCAGCACACGGAAGGGCTGTCCGAAGAAGTGCGCTTTCAGGAACACTGCCCTCGCGTACACGCCGGATTTCTCATACATGGCAAGAAACTTCTGCCATTCCTCATTGTCGAAGCGCACCATCACGCAGTGCGACTTGCGGCTCTCTTTCGGATGCCGCCCCCATTTGGGCATTTCATCCCCGTTCTTTTTCTTGTTCATCTTTATTATGGATTTAGTGGTTCGTTTCACGGCACAAGCGCAGCTTCCGGCACGCATACCGCAGGTAGGAAACAGGCTTCCCGACTTCGGAGGGGAAGCCCTCCCCCGCAAGGGGCAAGGTCGTTTCCGGGAGTAACCGGAAACCCTTTGAGTTACTCAAAGGACACCTTGCTGTGTCTTTAAGGACACAAGAATCCGTACACGACGGATTGGGGATAAACCTGTTATAACAACCCATAAAGGTATCGGTCGCCCGATACCCTTCGGCTGCCCAAAAGAAGGACGGAGCCGGGGGTACGATGTGCGCATCGGGAGCGTTGCCCTGCCGCTTGGGGGCAAAGGTACGGGGTAAAAACACACCGGGAAGTGGCTGAAAAACGCCACAAGCTACCGGAACGAAGCCAAATGCTGCCACGCAAGGGGGAAACGATACAGACCGGCGGATTTGTATATTCCTTTGCGGACAGAAACGATGAAGCAACAAGGCAAATAAATGGACATGGACGGAAACAGACATTTGAAAAGGCAGGTCCGCACGGACGGACAGACACACAGCTCCGCTGGCGTACTGACATACATACGTACTGATGCACTGACGTACATACGTGCTGACGTACTGACGTATTGGCGTATGACAACACACCAGCGGAGACTCAAACCAAGACCTCCGTAGAAATGCGTGTATGCAAGAAAGTGCGCATACGCATATATACAGAGGCAGAGAAATGAACAGGCGGGGAAGCATACCGCCACAGTCATAAACCCACAACGATTAAAACATACAGAAAAATGAACAAGGAAACATTCGTTGCATTCGCAACACAGAAAGGCGGTGTCGGCAAATCGACCGTCACCGCGCTCGTAGCCAACTACATCCACAACGTGATGGGGATAGATGTCGCCGTGATAGACTGCGACGAGCCGCAGCACAGCATCGCCGGGCTGCGCGACAAGGAAACGGCACTTATCGAAAAGAACGACAGCCTGAAAGCCGTTGCCTGTGAACATTTCCGCAAGTCGGGGCGCAAGGGATTTCCCATCGTCCGAAGCAACGCCGTGCAAGCGCTGGACGATGCGGACAGCCTGCTGTCAGAGAAAGGATACCAGCCGGAAATCGTGTTCTTCGACCTGCCGGGCACGCTGAAAAGCGACGGGGTGATAAAGACGCTCTCGCAGATGGACTACATCTTCACGCCCGTCAGCGCCGACCGCTTCGTGGTGGAAAGCGCATTGCAGTTCGTGATGATGTTCAACGACAACCTCGTCACCACCGGGCTTGCCAAGACGAAAGGCATATCCCTGTTCTGGACAATGGTGGACGGACGGGAAAAGACCGGGCTGTACGACCTGTACGGGAAGCTGTTCGCCGAAAACGACTTCCATGTCCTTGACACGAGGCTGCCCGACAGCAAGCGTTTCCGCCGCGAGCCGTCGGATGACCGCAAGTCGGTGTTCCGCTCGACCATCCTGCCGCCGGACGCCTCCATGCTGAAGGGAAGCCGTATCCGCGAGCTGTCGGAAGAGATATGTTCCATCATCAACGGATAAACCTCATGGCAAGCCGAAAATTGAATACGGAGGGCATAGACGAAAGCCTGCTGCTTGCCTCCATAGGAAAATCCCGTCAGATGGGCGGACCTCCGGCAAGGGAAGGAACGGACGAACCCGATGCCGGCAACGTACCGGAAGATGCGGTACAGCCCACGGAAGCTAAAGCACGGAGCGAACCCGCGAAAAGAAAGAAACCTGACTACGGCTCGACCTTCCTCAAACGGAACGAGGTGAAACTCCGGCACTGCGTGTACATCAGCAAGGAGGCACACAGCATCGTTTCCAAGATAGTGAACACCATCGCCGACAAGGAAATAACCGTGGGCGGCTACATCGACACGGTGCTGATGCGCCACTTTGAGGAGAACAAGGACGAAATCAACGACCTGTACCGCCGCAACAGGGACAACCTGATTTGAGGAAAACATTGTATCACATAAAAAGTAAAGACGAAATGAAACTGAACATCCAAATTTTCAAAAGAAAGCAGAGAGAGGAAGCCTATAAGGGCAAGTGCCTGAACGGATGCAAGCCGGAAGGCACCGCACGGAAGGCGGTGTACATCAGCCGGAAGAAGCACAAGGCGGTCAGGCGCATAGCGGGCATGGCGGGAGAAAACGGGATGACCATATCCGGCTATACAGACCGCATCGTCACCGAACACCTTGAACACCACGGTACGGAGCCGGAGAGCCTGCACAGGAAGAAAAGCCACGATGTTGTCGGACAGATAGCGGTAAGCCTATGGTGACGCTGCTGCTAATCCTGATGATGGCGTGCAACCTGTGGGTACTGCTCTACCTGACATGGGAACGCAAGGAGTCACGAAAAGCTGACGGCAAGGACGGCATTGAACCGGCACGGGAACCGTTGCCCGATGTCATTGGAAAAAGCAGGTTCAGAATGCCGGAAATGAAGCCACAGGCTGCCACTCCGACGCCAAATGCTGCCACGGAAATGCAAAGCGAGGCGGTGGACGAAAAGGACGTTACCTTTGACGACGAAATGGAAACCGCCGGCAGCCACGCTGCGGAAACGAAGCCGTCGCGCCAAGTGCCCGACGAGGATCTGGACGAGGTTTTCAGGGACAACCGCGTCCACGACACGGACGGGGAACTTGAGGAAGAGCCGCCACAGGCGGGCGGAAGCACCTTTGACGAAATCGACCGTGCGGCAAGGGCGGTGAAGAACCCGAAGGCAGGGAAAGCCGACATCCTGCAAGCGGGCAAGGTATTCCACGAGCTGGAAGGGACAGAGTTCTACGACATGTTCCGGCGCAACAATGCCCGGTACGAGGCAAGGGTGTCGGAAATGGTGGAAACCTATCTCACAAGTATCCAGCCCGCAGAGAAGAAAACAAGAATGAAAGCGGCTGTACGGAAGGAATACGAGAACTTCAACATCCGCGACTATGTATAACAATGTAAAAGATGTAACTAAGATGCGAAAAAAGAAAACCGACTACGGCTAAATCATCGGCTTGCCACCGAATCCACTAAATCCAGAAGCCGGCTTTATCCGAAGCCGCAAGAATTAAAAAGTATCAATCGCCGAAGGGAATATCCGACCCCAAGGCACAAAAAACGAAAAAAGATTATGACAATGACATCGAAAAAGAAACAGTTCATCCTCGCAGCCCTTCTGCTGGCTGCCAACATTTCCGCCTTCGCTCAGGGTAACGGCATGGCGGGCATCACCGAAGCCACCAGCATGGTGACATCGTATTTTGACCCGGCGACAAAGCTCATCTACGCCATCGGCGCGGTGGTGGGTCTTATCGGGGGCATCAAGGTCTATGGCAAGTTCTCGTCCGGCGACCCGGACACGAGCAAGACCGCCGCAAGCTGGTTCGGTGCGTGTATCTTCCTGATAGTGAGTGCGACCATTTTACGCTCGTTCTTCCTCTAAACAGGCGTTTTCCATATATAATTAAGGTAAAAGGACAATGGCTGAATACCCGGTAAACAAGGGCATCGGTCGTCCGGTGGAGTTCAAGGGGCTGAAGGCGCAGTACCTGTTCCTGTTCGCGGGCGGGCTGCTTGCCGCCTTCCTCCTGTTTGTCATCCTGTACATGGCGGGCGTGAGCCAGTGGGTCTGCATCGGAACGGGGGTTGCTTCGGCTTCCGCCGTCGTGTGGCTCACGTTCCGGCTGAACGCAATGTATGGGGAACACGGGCTGATGAAGCTGGGCGCGGCACGGATGCGCCCACGCTACCTGCTCCACCGCAGACGGGTATGCCGTATGCTAAGACGGAAAAAGAAAGGAGGAAAAGCATGAGAAACGTAATGAAAGCCACCACGCTGGAGAGCCGCTTCCCGCTGCTGGCGGTGGAACACGGGTGCATCATCTCGAAGGACGCGGACATCACCGCAGCCTTCGAGGTGGAACTGCCGGAGGTCTATACCGTGACGGCGGAGGAATACGAGAGTATCCATGCCACGTGGTGCAAGGCAATCAAGGTACTGCCCGACTATTCGGTACTGCACAAGCAGGACTGGTATATGAAGGAGCTGTACCGCCCCGACTGGGAGAAGGAAGGTACGGGCTTCCTGGCACGGAGCAACGGGATGCACTTCAACGAGCGCCCGTTTCTGAGCCACAGGAGCTATCTGTTCCTGACCAAGACGACGAAGGAACGCATGAGGCGGCAGAGCAACTGGAGCACGCTGTGCCGCGGACATATCATCCCAAAGGAGATACAGGACAGGGAGACGGCGCTGAAGTTCATGGAGGCGGTGGAACAGTTCGCCCGCATCCTGAACGATTCGGGGCACGTCAAGTTGCGCCGCCTGACGGACGACGAGCTTGCCGGCACGGAGAAGGAAACGGGTATCATAGGCAGATACCTCACCCTGTCGCTTGGCAACACGAACTGTCTGGAGGACATCGCCATGAGCGCGGAGGAGATGCGCGTGGGCAGCAACCGCCTGTGCCTGCACACGCTATCGGACACGGAAGACCTGCCGGCATCGGTGGAAACGGATTACCGCTACGAGCGTCTTTCCACCGACCGCTCGGACTGCCGCCTGTCCTTCGCCGCCCCGCTGGGGCTGCTGCTTCCCTGCAACCACATCTACAACCAGTACGTGTTTGTCGGCAACAGCGACGAGGAACTGCGTCGCTTCGAGAAGTCGGCAAGGAACATGCAGTCGCTTTCACGGTACAGCCGCCAGAACGCCATCAACTGCGAGTGGATAGAGGAATACCTGAACGAAGCACACTCGCAGGGGCTGAAGTCCGTCCGCGCCCACTTCAACGTGATGGCGTGGAGCGACGACACGGAGGAACTGAAACGGATAAGGAACGACGTGGGGAGCCAGCTGGCCTCGATGGGATGCGTACCCCGCCACAACACGACGGACTGCCCGACGCTGTTCTGGGCGGGCATACCGGGCAATGCGGCGGACTTCCCGGCGGAAGAGTCGTTCCACACGTTTGTCGAGCAGGCGGTATGCCTGTTCGCCGGAGAGACCAACTACCGGGACTCGCCCTCGGCTTTCGGCATCCGCATGGCAGACCGTATCAGCGGCAAGCCCCTGCATATCGACATTTCCGACCTGCCGATGAGACGGGGCATCACCACGAACCGCAACAAGTTCGTGCTGGGACCGAGCGGAAGCGGAAAATCGTTCTTCATGAACCACCTGGTCAGACAATATTATGAACAGGGCACGCACGTGATACTGGTGGACACGGGAAACTCCTATCAGGGACTGTGCGAGATGATACACCGCCGCACGCACGGACAGGACGGTATCTACTTCACCTATACGGAGGAGAAGCCCATCTCGTTCAACCCGTTCTATACGGATGACGGGGTGTTCGACGTGGAGAAAAAGGACAGCATCAAGACGCTGCTGCTGACATTGTGGAAAAGCGAGAACGAACCCGCCACGAAAACGGAATCGGCGGAGCTGGGAAGCGCGGTGAACGCCTACCTGCTGAAACTCCAACAGGACAGGAGCATCGTGCCTTCGTTCGACTCGTTCTACGAATACATGCGGGATGTGTACCGCAAGGAAATGGAGGAACGCTACATCAAGGTGGAAAAGTCGGACTTCAACATCGACAATTTCCTGACCACCCTGAGGCAGTACTACCGGGGCGGACGCTACGACTTCCTGCTCAACTCGACGGAGAACATCGACCTGCTGCACAAGCGGTTCGTGGTCTTCGAGATTGATGCGGTGAAGGATAATGCCGAGCTTTTCCCGGTAGTGACGATTATCATCATGGAAGCGTTCATAAACAAGATGCGGAGGTTGAAAGGCGTGCGTAAGCAGCTGATATGCGAGGAGGCATGGAAAGCCCTGTCATCGGCGAACATGGCATCTTATCTCCAATACCTCTACAAGACAGTGAGAAAGTATTTCGGGGAGGCGATTGTGGTGACACAGGAAGTGGACGACATCATCAGCTCGCCGATTGTGAAGGAGAGCATCATCAACAACTCGGACTGCAAAATATTGCTTGACCAGAGAAAATATATGAACCGCTTTGACCAGATACAGTCGCTCTTGGGGCTGACGGAAAAGGAAAAGTCGCAGATACTCTCGATCAACCAGTCCAACGACCCGGCAAGGCGGTACAAGGAAGTCTGGATTGGACTTGGCGGCACACACTCGGCGGTGTATGCCACGGAGGTGTCGATGCACGAGTACCTCGCCTACACGACGGAGGAAACGGAGAAGATGGAAGTGCGTGAGCTGGCGGAGAAGCTGGACGGCGACATGGAAGCCGCCATCCGTCAGGTAGCGGAGCGGCGGAAAGAGGAACGGACGGGACAGTGAACCGGCAGGAAATATACAGTAAATGAAAAATAGAAAATGATTTATGAACCAACAGACTGACAACATGTACATTGATGACGGATACAGCGATGAAACGCTGCGGAAACGAGAGGAAATCCGGGAGCATATCTCATGGTTCCGTGAGTTCCTGACATTCGGGACCTCACTACCGGAACATATCAGAAGGCGATACGGACTGGAAGAAGACTACCAGCGGTACAAGAAACTGGAAATACAGGTTCACCGGATGCCTGCTGAACAGGACTGCAGGGGATATGGGAAGGAGCAGCGCATGAAAGAACTGTGCGAGGCAGGAAGAGCCAAGGGAAAAATCACTCTTGCGGTGGAAAAGGCTTACGAAAGCATCTGCCCCGCTCCGGCAAGGGACTATCTGGAAGAAAAATATCAGGAACTGCTCTATCTGAGAGGTATGGTGTACCGGAAAGACTATGACGATCCGATGTGGTACAAGCCGGAAATCCTGAACAAATACGGCATTGACCACAAGGGACCGCGCGAAACAGTGCTCAAGCAGGTGGAAAAGGCATACCGGGAACTGGATGCCCGATTCTGCCGGATGACGGGCAAGAAACCGGATGCGGACGAGCTGTTCGGCAAACCCGCAGTACGGCAGTCGGTACCTGCACAGAAGGAGGCGACGGAGAATGGCGCAAGGGAAAACCGCATGTGCAGGCGTAAAGGCAGAAGACCGGGATTCTGACGGAAAAGGAAACCGGGCGGACTCCGGTTACGGAAAAGACGAAAAGAAAAAAGGATTGAAAAAAATGAAAGAACGAAACTTAAAGAAGACAAGAAAATGAACATCAAACTGACAAAGACCGAAAGGCTGCTGCTGTGCGGCGGTCTGATAGGCATGGCATCGCTGATGCTGCAAGCCTGTGATATAATGGCAAAAGAAGACGGCGACACCCGTGACAGAATCTGCGGAAACTGGGAAAACGCGGAAGCCGGTCCCGACATACTGGTGTACAGGGAGGGAGAATCATATAAGGTGACACTGTTCAGACGCAAGGGCGTACGTCGCGTACTGAGACCGGAGACCTATCTGCTGCAGAGGGAGGAGAACGGCAACCTGTATATGAACACGGGGTTCCGCATTGACGTGGCATACAACGAGGAGACGGATGTGCTGACATTTTCGCCGGGCGGTGACTATGTCCGGGTGAACACGGATGCAGGTGACGGCGAAAGGACAAAGGAGAAAGAGAATATGCAATAGCAATTTAACGAACCACTAAATCCAAAAAAAGAATGAGAATGAGACAGAAACTGAAAATACCGCTGATTGCGGTCTGCCTGTGCCTTGCGGGGACAGGCGGGGCAAATGCCCAATGGGTGGTGTCCGACCCAGGAAACCTTGCGCAGAGCATCATCAACTCCGCCAAGGAGATGGTGGAGACAGCCGGGACGAAAGCCAACACCCTGAACGGCTTTCTGGAAACGAAGAAGGTGTTCGAGCAGGGAAAGGCGTATTACGACGCACTGAAATCAGTGCACGACGTGGTAAAGGGCGGCGCGAAGGTGGCGAAAAGTATCTCTCTGGTAATGGAAATATCGGAAATCTATGTGGACAACTACCAGAAGATGCTCTCGGACGAGAACTACACGCCGGAGGAGCTTGCCGCCATCTCGTCGGGCTATGCGATGCTGATAGACGAAAGCTCGGACGTGCTGCAGGACCTGAAGAATGTGGTGAACGTGACGGGCATGTCACTGACGGATGCGGAAAGGCTCGCCGTCATAGACAATGCCTACTGCAGCCTGATGAACTACCGCAACCTCGTGCGCTACTACACGAACAAGACCATATCGGTGTCGTACCTGCGGGCGAGAAAGAAGAACGACATGGACCGGGTGATGGCACTCTACGGGAACTCCAACGAAAAATACTGGTAGCCTATGGGAGAGTTTGATAACCTGCACCAGATACTCCTCTCGCTGTATGAGGAGATGATGCCGCTCTGCTCGGACATGGCAGGAGTGGCAAAGGGGCTTGCCGGACTGGGCGCCCTGTTCTATGTGGCGGTGCGCGTGTGGCAGTCGCTCGCCCGTGCCGAGGCGATAGACGTGTACCCGCTGCTGCGGCCGTTTGCCATCGGACTGTGCATCCTCTTCTTCCCGACCATCGTGCTGGGAACGATGAACTCCGTTCTGGGAGTAATCGTACAGGGGACGCACTCGATACTGGAGGAACAGACCTTTGACATGGAGAAGTACAGGGAACAGAAAGACAGGCTGGAATACGAGGCGATGATGCGCAACCCGGAAACCGCCTATCTCGCCTCGGACGAGGAGTTCGACCGCCAGATAGACGAGCTGGGCTGGTCGCCGTCGGACATGATCACCATGACGGGCATGTACATGGACCGTGCGGCGTACAACATCAAGAAGAGCGTGCGTGACTGGTTCCGCGAGCTGCTGGAGCTGATGTTCGCAGCTGCCGCCCTTGTCATCGACACGCTCAGGACGTTCTTCCTGGTGGTGCTGTCGATATTGGGACCCGTCGCCTTCGCCTTCTCGGTATGGGACGGTTTCCACTCCACGCTTTCGGCATGGTTCAGCCGCTACATACAGATTTACCTGTGGCTGCCCGTCTCCGACCTGTTCAGCACGATACTGGCGAAGATACAGATACTGATGCTCCAGAACGACATCGAGGCGATGCAGGCAGACCCGAACTTCTCGGTAGAGGCGAGCAACGGGGTGTACATCGTGTTCCTCGTTATCGGCATCGTGGGATACTTCACCATCCCGACGGTAGCCGGATGGATAATTCAGGCCGGTGGCGGAGCGGGCAGCTACAACAAGAACATCGGTACTGCGGGCGCCCTTGGCGGCAGTCTGGCTGGTGCGGCAGCCGGAAACGTAGCGGGACGCACGGGCAAGTTTATCAGAAAACAGGCCGGACGGCTGCTGAAAAGAAAATAGCCTGATAACCGGGGCGGTACCCTGGCATAGCTGCTGTGCCACCCCGGGAAAGCATACCAAAATGATTTTACAAACCATAAAAAACAGAAAGAATGGAGTTCAAGAGCCTGAATAACATAGAAACGAGTTTCCGGCAGATACGTCTGTTCGGAATCATCTACACGGCGGTATGTGCTGCCATCGTTCTCTGCTCGGTGGTATGCGCCTTCCGCTTCGCCGAAGCGCAGAGGCAGAAGATATACGTACTTGACGGGGGAAAGAGCCTGATGCTCGCCCTCTCGCAGGACCTGTCGCAGAACCGTCCGGCGGAAGCGAGGGAGCATGTGCGCCGCTTCCACGAGCTGTTCTTCACCCTCTCGCCGGAGAAGAGCGCCATCGAGCACAACGTGAAGCGTGCCCTGCTGCTGGCGGACAGAAGCGCGTACAACTACTACGCCGACTTTGCGGAAAAGGGGTTCTACAACCGCATCATCGCAGGGAACATCAACCAGGTGCTCCAGGTGGACAGCGTGGTCTGCAACTTCGACCACTATCCCTATGAGGCACGCACCTACGCAAGGCAGATGATCATCAGGGAAAGCAACGTGACGGAGCGCACGCTGGTAACGACCTGCCGGCTGCTCAACGCGAGCCGCTCGGACGACAATCCGAACGGGTTCACCATAGAGGGATTCACGATACTGGAGAACAGGGACATCAGAAGCATGGAGAGATAGGCGTATGGGAAAGATGAATATTCTGACGGGAAAATGCGCTGCCGTTCTCAGGGAAAAACTGCACAGGAGACTGGACGCACTGCCGCCGAAGGCAAGGCTGGCGGTCATTGCCGGGATGTTTGTCCCCTTTGCCGCCGGATGCCTCTATACGACAGCCACCGCCATTGCCGGCTTCGGAAAAAGTGAAAAGGAGTTGGAGATACGGCATATCGAAAATTTGAACCTGCCCGTGCAGGAGAGTGATAACTTATATAATAATGTATATGGAAACGAAAAAAGAACAGAAGAATGAAACGAAAGAGAAAAAGCCGCTGACAGAGGAACAGCGTCAGCTTAGAAGGAAGATGCTGGTCTATCCGCTGATGGGGCTGACCTTTCTGGGCTGCATGTGGCTCATCTTCTCCCCTTCTCAGGAGGACAGGAATAAGGAACGGCAGGGACAGGGATTCAACACGGACATGCCCCTACCGGAAAACTCCGGAATCATCGGCGACAAGGCTAAAGCCTATGAGCAACAACAACTGGAGAACAGGCAGAAGCAGCGCCGGGGCATGGTGGGCGACCTGTCCGCATTCTGGAACGACAAGACGGAAGGAACGGACACGGCAGACGGAACGGACGACTGCCGCCTGGCACAACCGGAAACATCGCCGAAGACGGGCGGAAGCGGAATACAGACAGGCATCCGCTCCTCGGCTGCCGCCAACGAGCGGCTGAACACCTCGCTGGGTACGTTCTATGAGCCGCCGAAGGAGGATGCCGAAAAGAAAGAGCTCAGGCAGCGCATCGACGAGCTGGAACGCATGGTCATGGAACAGGAGAAACAGCCCGCAAGGATGGAGGAACAGGTCGCCCTGCTGGAGAAGTCGTACGAGCTGGCGGCAAAGTACCAGAACGGAGGAAACAATGCCGCGCAGACCGCACGGACCGATGGGACGGAAATGACGGAAAGCAATGCCGGCGAAAAGAAAATGAAGGCTGAACCAGTGAGCGGCGTGCACCCGTCAACGGTGTCCGCCCTGCCGCAGCCCCTGACAGATTCCGCCTTTATAGCGGACTACGGGGGCGAAAGGAACTACGGGTTCCACACTGCCATCGGCAGTACGGAGGCACCGGGAAAGAACACCATAGCAGCCTGCGTGCAGGGCGACCAGACGGTAACGGACGGACAGACGGTAAGGCTGCGGCTGCTGGAGCCGATGCGGGTGTCGGGCAGGACTGTTTCACGAAACACCACCCTTGTGGGGACGGCACGCCTGCAGGGTGAGCGTCTGGAGATAGGCATCGGCTCGCTGGAGCATGAGGGAAACATCGTCCCGGTGGAACTGGAGGTGTACGACAATGACGGACAGGCGGGCATTTTTGTGCCCGGCTCGATGGAAACGGACGCGGCAAAGGAAATCGGTGCGAACATGGGCAGTTCGCTCGGAAGCAGCATCAACATTTCGACCGATGCGGGGGCGCAGCTCGCCTCCGATCTGGGAAAGGGAGTGATACAGGGAGTCTCGCAGTATATATCGAAGAGGATGCGCACGGTAAGGGTGCATCTGAAATCGGGATACAGGGTGCTGCTGTATCAGGAAAAGGAATGACAACCGAAAAACATAAAGACGAAAAGAAAAAACAACCAAACAATTTTAATCCACTAAATCCAAAGTAAAATGAGTATCAAGAAAGTAATGACAATGTTTGCCTTTTTCATAGGCATAGCCTGTGCAACCTATGCACAGGGTGTAAGCAATGACAGTACCGCCACCGCAAAGGCAGGGGGGCTAAAACTGACGAAGGAGGTCTATCCGCAGACGGAGGAGGACGGCGACCTGTATCACGGACTGACCAGGAAACTGATGTTTGACCGCATGATACCGCCGCACGGTCTGGAGGTCACGTATGACAAGACGGTGCATATCCTGTTTCCCTCGGCAGTGCGCTATGTGGACTTGGGTTCTCCCAACCTTATAGCGGGCAAGGCTGACGGTGCGGAGAACGTCATCCGCGTAAAGGCGACGGTAAGGAACTTCCGCACGGAGACGAACATGAGCGTCATCACGGAGGACGGCTCCTACTATTCGTTCAACGTGAAATATGCCGACGAGCCGCTGCTGCTCAATGTGGAGATGAAGGACTTCATCCATGACGGCAGCACGGTGAACCGCCCGAACAACGCGCAGGAAATCTATCTGAAGGAACTGGGAAGCGAAAGCCCCATGCTGGTGCATCTTATCATGAAGTCGCTGCACAAGGAGAACAAGCGCAAGGTGAAGCACATCGGCTGCAAGCGTTTCGGCATCCAGTATCTGCTGAAAGGGATATATGTCCACAACGACCTGCTGTACCTGCACACGGAGATAAAGAACCAGAGCAACGTGCCGTTTGACGTGGACTACATCACGTTCAAGATTGTGGACAAGAAGGTGGCGAAACGCACCGCCATCCAGGAACAGGTGCTGTTCCCGCTCCGTGCGTACAACTATGCGGTGCGTGTGGCCGGGAAAAAGTCCGAGCGCACGGTGTTCTGCCTGCAGAAGTTCACCATCCCCGACGGCAAGCAGCTCGTGGTGGAGATGAACGAGAAGGACGGCGGTCGTCACCAGACGTTTGTCGTGGAGAACGAAGACCTGGTACAGGCTGAAACCATCAACGAACTGCGCGTACGATGAAATGCAAGGTACTGTTTATGGCAATGCTTCTGTCCGTCCTTCTTGCAGGACGGGCGGAAGCCCAGCGATGCCTGCCGAAGATGCGTGGCATTGAGATGAAAGCCGGGATGACCGGGGCGGACGGCTACTGGCTGGGAGCCGTACTGTCGAGCTATGCAAGGGGTGGCAACAAATGGGTGTACGGGGTGGAATACCTGCAGACCAACCATCCGTACAGGAGCGTGAATGTTCCCGTGGCACAGTTCACGGCGGAGGGCGGTTTCTACTACAACTTCCTGTCGGATGTGAAAAAGACGGTGTTCTTCTATGCGGGGGCGTCAGCCCTTGCCGGATACGAGACGGTAAACTGGGGAGAAAGAACGCTGTATGACGGGGCAAGGCTGAACAACAGGGACGGCTTCGTCTATGGCTGCGCCGCCACACTGGACATGGAGCTGTATCTTGCGGACTTCATCGCACTGACGGCTTCGGTAAGGGAGCGTTTCCTATGGGGCGGCAGTACGGGCGTGTGCCGCACGGAGTACGGGATAGGTATAAAGTTCATTATCAACTGATGTATGCCTATGGACATAGAAGGAATGAAGCGGTTTCCGATAGAGGATTTCCTCGCACGGCTTGGGCATCATCCCGTGCAAAGGCGTGCCAATGCCGTCTGGTACCGTTCGCCTTACCGGGAGGAAAAGACACCGTCTTTCAAGGTAAACCCGGGAAAAAATCTCTGGTATGATTTCGGTGCCGGTATGGGCGGAAACATCTTCGCCCTCGCCGGGGAGTTCATCGGAAGTGGGGACTTCATCACGCAGGCGAGGTATGTGGCGGAGGTGTCGGGTATGCCGCTGCCGGAACATGAGCCACACCGGAGTTCCGAAGTGCGACAAGCTGGCGGGCAGAGCTTTGAGAATGTGGAGATACTTCCCTTGCAGAACCGGGCTTTGCTCCATTACCTGCACGAGCGTGGCATACCGTCCGCCATCGCCATAGCGAACTGTAAGGAGATGCGCTACACCACGCACGGCAAGCGGTATTTTGCCGTGGCTTTCGGTAACGGGAGCGGCGGATATGAGATACGCAATCCGTTCTTCAAGGGGTGCGTGCCACCGAAAGACGTGACCCTGCTGCCGTCCGGCTCAACCGCCTGCAACGTGCATGAGGGCTTCATGGACTACCTGTCCGCCCGTGCGCTGGGCATCGGGAACGGGGAAGACCACCTCGTGCTCAACTCTGTGTCCAATGTGGCGAGGGCATACAGGCATCTGGACGGCTACGGGCAGATAAAATGCTATCTTGACAACGATGAAGCCGGGCGGCGGACATTGGAAGCCCTCGGCACCCGCTACGGGGAAAGAGTATCGGACTGCTCCGGCATCTATGGCGGATGCAAGGACTTGAACGAACACCTGCAAAAGACGCTTGCCGAAAGGCAGGCACAGCGTGAGAACGAAAAGAAAAGCAAATCCATTAAAATGTAACGATTATGAACATGAACAGATTGAACAATAGAGCAAAAACGAAAAGAAACATGGTGAAATCTCTGGCAGCCTTCTGTGTGGGGCTGCTCGCCTTCGGCTTCGCCTCGTGCGATGATGAGCTGGATGTCATGCAAGCCTACCCGTTCACGGTGGAAACAATGCCCGTGCCGAAGGAGCTGGCAAAGGGTGAAACGGCGGAAATCCGCTGCGAGCTGGTGCGTGAGGGCGAGTTTGACGGGGCGGTCTATACCTCCGATATTTCCAGTTTGACGGCGAAGGTACGCTGAAGCTCGACAACGGGCTGGTGTTCCAGCCCAACGACCGTTACCTGCTGGAGAACGAGAAGTTCCGCCTGTACTACACATCGGAGTGTGATGAGTCACAGAGCCTGACCATTACGGTGGAGGACAATTTCGGGAACTCTTTTGAATGGGAAGTGGAGTTCAACAACGACACGGACATGGATGAGGTTCCGTCCGGAAACGATACGCTGAATACGGTGAAAGGAGGTGTCTATCAGTAAGGGGGGAATGAAAAGGCTGCTTGCCCCGGCGGTGCTGGCGGTTGCTTTTTCCGCCAGCCTGCCGGCGCAGAATACGGGTACGGTTGGGACACCCGCCTCGTTCAAAGATGAAGCGAAGGCCGGGTTAGCCGTCGAGCTGATTAAGAAATACGAAGGACTCCATGACCGTTCTGATTATCCGTACTACGGTTACGGACATTGTAAACTTAACATTGATATCTTCCTAACTTTATATATTAATTTTTGTTATATAAAGTTAGGATAACACAGACCACATTTTTTACTGTTATTATATGAATTGTCTTTCATCCCAAATGTCGATATTTACCAGCTACAAATTATTCAATTCGCTTATCTTTCAGTTTTGTAATCGCAACTTGTAATTTTTTCAGAAGTATAATTGTCTGCTTAAGCTCTTTTTGTGAAGGTGTATGGGTTCCGTTTGTATTGGTATGCGACAAAGGATGAAGAGATGCTTTCTGATATAATTTCATGACGTTAAGTATTTCATGAATGAAAGTCATATCTATGCTGTAGGTTTCTATTTTGTCTCTAATACGTTTAGCCAAATTTGTTTGATTTTCCGAATCGAGTGTTATTCGGATCTCGTCCACTAAATCTGCCGCGTCTTTATTCTCGTAAAGGTAACACTCCTTTTCACTACATATACGAGCTAATACTTTATCCGGCTCTTCTACTGCTCCCAACTGCAATAACTGCGAAATTTCGTATATTGCATATTCAAAACGTTTCCTGAGCCTGTTCCCCATATCTTCCAGATTGACACCGGGAGAATTTAATTCTCTTTTGAATTCAGAAGGGTCTTTCTGTGCTTCATCTTTGTTTAACAGGCTATGTCCGAAACTGAATTTGTAGAGATGAGTACATGTCCAGTTCTTATTTCCTGTTGGGATTGCTTCGTGTACCAAATAGCGTGCCGTATGATAGAAATTGATATTGTGTGTAAAAAAAAGAATTTGATAATCGCTGAATGTCTCCACTATGTAGCGCATGAAAAAAGTACGGTTCGATGCATCCATGCTGGTAAGCAAGTCATCAAGTATCAGCAATTGTTCTTTCGTAGCGTCGGATAAATGTTTTACCGCTAAAAATAAAAGCAGTATAGTAGTCATGTGTAGCTTTGCCTCATTGAAATAATTGGGTAAATTTTTATCAAATGTAAGATGAAGACTATTGTCTAATAATAATGTGCAAGTATAGTCGTTTCCACGCTCAATGGAAATCTGTAGGTCCTCCATGAAATATTCATGAAGCAACTGGTTTACCTCCTGCTCCATTTGCTCTGCATAATCCGTTAAAAACTTGGATATGTCGGGTATCGGCAAATAAGCTCTTTTAAGAATATCATACAAATGAATGGAATCCACCACTTCTACATCGTCGTGCGTAAGAATGGACACCTGATAGCTGTCTATGGGAAAATCGTTATAATCCACTCCGTCTATTTTCAGACTGAATGGCTGGTTTCTTTCTCCTTGATAACGATACTTATCCAATATGTCAGACTTTATATTTTCCTGTTCTTGCTCTGGCATTCCTTCAAATATCAATGCTTCGAACAATTTATTGCTATAAAAGATTAACTGGAAAGCCGCTGTTAACGAACTTTTGCCCGAACCGTTTTCTCCGTATAACAATATGTTATTGGAGTCCAAAGAAAATTCAAAAGGCTGGGCAAAGCATTTGAAATTTCCCAATTCTATCTTATTCATAATCTGTCATAAATTTTTTCAAGAGTTCAAGTATTTTTGCATTGCGTTCGATGATATATTTATATGAAACGGTTGGCTTCATCTGATATGCAGATAATCGGGTATACAGATTTCCGCGTTTTAGCCTTGGTACTACTATCAGATTACCTTGCAGATTGGCTATAGAATCATAAGGGGCATTTTCATGTTTCCCGGGAAGTAAATCCCAGTCTGTTCGTTTTAACAGTCTATCTATTGCATATTTGGGCAACGGCTTATTGTCTTGTAAATAATAAGCTAATAAAGCAAAACCGGTTCTCAATCGTCCAGATGTATGAAGCACCCATTCTACAATAGGTTTTACAGGAAAAGTAACTTCTTCATCCCACGAGGTACGTTTTATGGCTGTGTAAATATCAAATTTCACAGTAGTAGTGGATCCCATTGAATAAACATAGCGAATAAGCTTCTTCAGGAAACCAATAAATTCATCAGTATTTCCAGCTCCTTTCACATAAAGATAATTAAGCACGGCATATTTGGGGTATTGGTTGGTATAGGCTTCCAATATCTGCAACCAAGGAGCAACGCGTGAATCAGAATATGTCTCTTCTCTTAAATAATCTGACAATTCCAATATTTTCATAAGGCTGTCCATAAATTCAACATGTGAACCATGCAAAGGAGAAAAATCTTCATTCAAAAAAAAGTCACGCAAATTCTTTTCGCTACTGGATATACCTACTTTACCTCGAATAATATGAGAATAAAAACGGAATATTTCATCCATATCATATCCTTGCCTGTCGCATTCTGTTTTGAAGTCTATCCAGCGATGGATAAAATCTTCCGATTGCTGGTTAATAGCGGCTTTATTATAAAGTCGGGCCTTAAAAATATCGGCATCCGCAAGGTTCATACCTCGATTATTGATGGTCTCGAAGATAGTCAATGCTTTGCCACAAGCATCATCGATGGTAGTACCTGTCAATTCGATGGGCAACAGATAGACACGCTCTAAAAAAAACTTGATAAAGTCCTTACACTTTTCAACATTACGTTTCTGAAAATTCTTAAACCAAGTGTAAAGCCATAAATAGTTTGCAATAATACGGTCATTGCATTTATTTTCGTCAACTCCACCTCCCTTGTTTACATAAGCATTTAACCATGTGTTCACTTTTTGTGATTGATGTATTTCCTGCAAAGTCCCGTCGTCATCATTCTCAAAAATTTCAGAAGTGATTTTTTTCTCACTATCTTCACCTTCCCAAGCTTCTATTGAAACGAGTTTTCCCAATATACGCATCTCCGGATAAAGATTATAGAGTACTTTTAGAATGAGCCACAAAGTTATAAGTCGTTGTTGCCCATCAACTAAATAAAGTTTACTGGGAGAGTCATTACCTTTTGCAAGTATGATATTACCTACAAAATAATCCCTGTTCTCTTGATATGCATTGTTCAAATCAGTATAAAGTTGCAAGCATTGTTCATGCTCCCAAGAATAAGGTCTCTGAAATGAGGGAATGATATATTGTTCTTCATTCAAAAAAATGCTTTTCACACTTTTTTGTTCTGCGTTCAATGATAATGCCATATAACGTTTTTATCTTGTTGCTAAGTTCTGTGAACAAAGTTAGGCATAAAAAATGAGATACGGAAATATTGGATAAACTCTTCTTGTTTGAAGAAAAAATACATTTTTAGGGATATTTCTCTTTCTCTGTTGAAAATATAACAACTATAAAATTATTTATCAAATTTCAATTATTTGTAATCCTAAAGTTTGGATAACAATGTTTATTAGAATTTTAGATAATCACTGTAAACTTCTGGGAGAGGAACTCTGCTCGGATATGGAAAATACCCGAAAAGCCGTCTGGTAAAAAAGCTGGAAGCCGGTGACAGGGACATCTATAAGGAGTATATATCCTACTGCCACTACAAGGGGCGGAAAATCCGATCGATAGAGCGGCGACGGAAGATGGAGTTTTTGCTGCTGTATGAGAGATAAGACATGACAATGTGGCATATAAAGAAAAAGTGGAATAGATTTTGTCCTTTACTTAATGTCCAAAAATGGTCACGGGGACTATAAATATTTGGCCTATAACTCAAAAGACAACGTTTATGAAAATAAATTTTTCATTTAAATTGTAGATTGAGTTTTCAAACAAAAAGAAAACTCAATCAAGAAAGCCTCAATAGTCATATGAAAAGGCTTAGCTAGTGATAAGCATACTGTCGTTGATAGTTGCTTTTATAGCTTTATTTTGAAAAAGAGTAAATTCTTCTGGGAGCGGGCAAGCACACTCCCAGTTTCTTTTTTGTAAATATTATTCCTGTAAAATAGTTGTAGTTATGCTTTATAGAGTTGATAAAAGAAAATTTCAAGTAGGTGATATTATTATGCCAAACACTTCATTTGAAGAACTGATGCAAGATGAAAAGAAGGAAATGGAAGATTTATTAAACGAAAAACGTCCAAGAAATATACCTGAAAGAAAACAATGTTTATTTCTTTTCCAAGATTTAATTTGTGCATTTCGGTTTTATAGTAAATATGGTGGTACTATCTATGGAGTTTCGCTAGAAGAACGTCCATATTTCAGAGGAGATATGAATAAATTGGACAATATATTAGACATATTCAGATTCTCAACTGATAAAAATTTACGGTCTATAGCTGTTAATGAATATTGGAAACCTGGAACACACACGTTTAATCCATGTTATGAAATACTGGCATCTTCAGCACGTGTGGAAAAAATACTAATCAAAGAACACTTATTATCGAAAATAAAAGAAGAAATAAAAGATTGTGGAGGAAGCATTGAGCATACTTTTACGTATATAAAATTGTTACCAAAAGTTGATAAGGAGTAAAAACAAAAAGACTTCCGTCAGTAGAAGTCTTTGGAACAGCGGTTTCTTTGCTACTTTCTTTGTCCGCCTTCTGTTCACCGAAAGAAAGTAGGGCGGCTCTCGCCGCCTTTGCCTAAAGTCGGGTGTAAAGTCCCGTTACATCCGTGAAAATCTGCTGGAGCATATCAAAGTACACTCCCTCGTATTTGGCTATCTCCTTGACCTTGATGTCCGCATACATCGTCAGTGTCTGACGATAAAAATACATGGTGTATGTATCCGTGTCTTCATCCAATATGATTTTCAGTCTGTTGGCTGACGTTTTGTTCCTTGCAAGGCTCATTTGTAGTCCGTTGCCCAAATTGATATAGTTACGGCTTCCCGTCATGACGGTAAATCCATGACCGCCCAACTGCTGTAAGATTGTATTCGCTATCATCTGTATGTGAATTTAAGTTATTGTCAATGGGTGGCTTTTGCCACCCGATTTTTTATACGTTCATGCTCTGCCTTATATGTTCCAATGTGCGCTCGGCAATGGGTCGTGTTTTCTCCGTCCAAAGGTCATAGTCATGTACGGATATTCCCACACTCTGCAAGTCACGGATATAGCCGGACACATAATCTCCCGTAGGGAGGTAAACGAACTGCATCCATGCGTCCCTGCTGTCTGTCAATATAAAATAGTATTTCATGCTCTTTCTGTTTTATGGGTTGTCTGTTTCGGGTGTGGGCGGTATTGTGTACCGCCACACCTTTAGTATTCTTTCATTTCGGCAATGGGGGTATATTTTCTGAGCCATTCCACCACATGCACCATGTTGTATTCGGAAGTAATGACTGCCGTATGTTCGTTTATCGGGGTCATTCTTGTACTTTCGTAGCTCTCTATCCATTCCTTTAGTGTTGCCACATCACAAGTATCGGTACACATCATATCCAAAATTCTGATAGGGTCGCTGAATGTCACAATCAAAGTATCATAGTATGCTGTCATAATCTGTCCTCCTTTCCTTTTATCCATTCATCACGCAGGTGTCTGCACTCCTTCAATGTCGGTCTCACGCAAGAGAAAAGTTCTCCGTCCGTGTGTCGGTAGTCATACTGGAAAAGGGTTGTTCTTTTCCGTCTGATAGTCGTTTGGTACTTTTCGTACTTCTCAGTACCTGCCGTCTGGCAGGTACTCACTCCGTTGATGGTCATTCTTGTTGTCATGGTAGTCATTTATTAAAATTCAACAATCAGCAGTCGGTTCTCCATTACCTTTTCGGGGTCGGTTATCATCCTTTGGGCTACCCAAAGGTGATGCGCTCCGAAGCCGTAGGCGAACAGTCTTCCGAAGTTCTCGTTTTCTGAAAGTTTCGCCATTGAATTGCGGATTTCCGTTTCGCTGAAACTCAAGGACAAGGTGTTTATCAGACTGACAAAGATGTCGGTAACTTTCTCGTCCCATAATATCAGTATGTTTTCTATCTTTATTTCCATATCATGTATATTTTGAAGTCTATAAATCAAGCACTCATCCGTTTGCGGATAAGTTCGGCATTGCTCTCTACAAGGCTGATGATGCGGTCGTGGTATTCGGTATTGGAATTGCATACACCTCTGCTCTGTACCACCTTGAATGTTGTCAGTGAAACCTCCACCGTTTCAATGCGTTTGCCGTCAATGGTTGCGGATAGGATAAGGGAGTCTGTCCTCTTGTGATAGCTTCCCACACAATGGTGCATCAGTTTACCTTCAAGTTGCATTTCCGCCACACTCTCAATGACCTTTACAAGAATAAGGTTGTCGGTAAACACAAGTCCGAAGAACTTGCCTTTGGACTTCAGATAATTCTTTTCGTCCTTGACCAACTGCTCCCTGCGTTGCTCCGCTCTTTCCCTTTCTATCTGTTCTTCGCGTTTTCTGACAAGTCGGTCATGTGCCTTTTTCAAGTCTGTCGGACAAACATATTTTGGGCAGTGGGTATCTTTCCCGAAATGTCGGAGCAGTCTTACAAGGTCACACCACATGGAGGCATCTGCAATATGATAGCCGTTTCGGATACAGATTTTTATGGAGTTCCAATATTCATGTAAATTGATATTTGATATGACGGCATATCTGAACATTTCTGTCTGTCCCGCTTTAAGCAATGTTTCCTTATTGCTGTCCGTCAGAATGGCGGTAAAAAATTCGTATGGGGTCAGTTCGTGGAATGCTCCCTTGAAGCCGTTTCGTTTTAATTCGGGAATGATGCGCATTGCCGGATAAGTCTTGTATGCGTCTATGTTGTATGCTTTCAGCATCTTGTTGCTGCGCAAATCCATATCGCTCCATTCAGTCCAAAGGTCATAGTACATCGTGTGCATGGCTCTCAGTCGGGCAATAACTTCGGTCTTTCCGTTTGGGGCAATCCACCATTGCACCACCTCCCGAATGGAATACTCTGCCTTCTGTCCCACCTTGTATGTTGCTCCTACCATAAAGTAGCGCAACACTTGATAGCCTTTTCGGGTCGTAATGATTTCATAATATGCGCTGCCTCTGAAAACTCTCTTTCGGGTATCAAGCATTTCAAGTTCCTTTCCGCAAAGGGGACAGCTACAGCCACATATAGTTTCCGCAAGAGTGTGTCCGCCTTTCCAGCGGTGTCCACATTCCGAACAAGTGATAGTTCCGCCTTTTGTGCGGTAGGCATGATGCTTGAAGCAATGTTCAAAAGCGTATGCTTTCTGCTTGTCTGTCAGTTCGGGCAGTCCGCTTGACAAATGGACTACTTCTTTTTGTATGCGTGTTCTCGGTTTCATATCAAAAATCAAATAATGAGGGTTGGACTTGTGTTTCTTTTTTCGCTGTCGGCTTGTTGCGGTTCTGTAGCTTTTGGAGTTCCATCTGCTGATATTGGGCAACCGCCTTTCTCCTTGCTTCCTGCTTTTCCTCTTCTGTCAGTTCCACCACATGGTTTACAACTACTTGACATTGTATAGGCTTGCCTACTTCAATCTCGTTTTCATCGTAATAGTGAATGGCTTGTCCGTAAATCTCTCCGTCTGAAAAGCCGTTGCAACCGCTTTTCTGCACATAGTTCAGAATGTATGTGACACAATCGTCTATGTTCTTGGCTGGGTTGCGGTAGCTTTTGGCGAATAGTTCATCTTCCGCTGCTCTCTGCTCCAAAAACATCTGTATGGTTCGTTTGAAATGGTCTGTTCCTTTCATCATAATCTCAAATTTTAGTCGGGTTGTCGTTCAAATAAAGTATCTCGCAATCTTCCACTTCTGTGGGAAGTCCGAAAAGGGGGTAATGGGTGAAATAAGGCTGTGCGTTCCCTTCTTCATCTGTGAGGGGTGAAACATCTTGTACTTGCCATCGCTTCATCCATCTGTCTATTGTCTGAACTTCATCGTCTGTGAGTGCGGTTGCATCACCATTGATGATATAGGCTAAACTCCATGTGGGTATCTTTTCCGTTGTCCTGTTCATCTCCGTTTCTTTATGGGGTCAGACAATCTCTTGTAAAATCTCCGTGTGGTATTGTGGAGGACATTCCACCAAAAGAAAACCGATAAAGTCCTTTCTCGCTTCCTTGTTGAGTTCGTGGTATAGCCTTCTTAGGGTTGAATGGTTGCCGTTGATGTAGGTTTCCACCATATACTCAAAGATGTTGTCCACCTCGTAAAACCTGCATTGCTGCGCTGCTGTCTTGCTGTATCGTTTCATAATGTTATGCTTTTGGGAGTTAATTCAAAGTGTCAGTAGCCATAGGAGAAAGCCGAAAATGGCAATGAGGAATATGATGAATACCATTACATTGATAACCATTCGGAATACTCCACAGACTATTTCTCTGATGATGTACCAAAGGATATTGACTATCCAAAGGAAACAGCGCAACAGAAATGCGAATACTGCAAGTCCAATGGATTGCGCTGTCTGTCTTATGTTCATTGCTGCTGTCATTTTGGGTGTCGTTTGTCAAGTTCTACAATTCTGTCAATTCTTCCGTACAATATCTTACGGAGTGCCGTCTTGTCCATAACCTTGTATTCTCTCCATTGTCCGTACTGGCTTACAAGGAATGTCCTCAGTATGTCGGAGAAGTCAAACCGCCATCCTTGCAATGGTATCGCACTTTTGAAATAGGTATTGCCGTTTACCTTTTCGGTTATCCAATTCTTTTCCTCTCTGTTCAGCACCTCGCCATTGTTCACTTTCATACGAAGTCTGTAAACCTTACACTCATGTAGGCTTTCCAATGTCGGAACTTCCCACTTCACGAATTTTGTTGCTACTGCTGCTTCCATATCCATTTGTTTTTATTTTTAATGCGGATTCGAGAGCTGAGGGAGTTGAGTTTCCAACCTTATATGCCTCCCGTTTATCCGACATTTTTTTTAATGCGTCTTTCTGTCGCTTCGGTCGTTTTCGTTTCGGGTGCTTCAAAAAGGTAGGGAGTGGGTAGAGCAAGGGTTTTCAAAGAAAAAATACTACCCGCAGGGCTGGAGATTTTTTCTAAAAACCATTGAGCATCCCAATCCCGGATTTACCTTTGCACCCAGAACGGGAACGATCCACCTGATGCGACTGTCTGAAAGACCATTAAAATGGAGGTAAACGGATGTGGAGGCATATTGGATATGAAATGTTCCGGGAAAAGAAAGAAAGGAAATCTCAAAAAGAAGGGATACGGCGAAAACGTGAAACCGGCAAACATTCCAAGAAAGTATGTTGCAACCGTGTGGCTAAACCTGTTTAGTTATGCGGTTGCAATTTTCTTTCCGGTTTGCCGTCATGGGTAATGGCACCTTTCATTTATGGAAGGTGTGGTTACCCATGACTTCCGTTTTCGATTAGAGGAACCGACAAAAAAAGAAAATCAACAGGTAACAGCCGTAAAAGCACCGCTTGTGGCATAAGCAAAAAAAAGAAAGGGGCCTTGCATCATCAGTCTGAACATGGTTCAGGCGTGACGCAAAGCCCTTTTCTATGCTTATGCAATAGTAGGAACATGGTCGTCAATTTATTGATGATGATGTTCCTACGAATAAATTCGCTTTTACGGAAAAACTTGTCTGTGGAGCTTAAAAAGCTGGATTTTTATTTCAATATATGCCATTAAAGTGCTACTTTTGCATACGAAGAGTTCTTTGAAGGTTACGCAACGCGCAGAAGAATAAAACAGCAGAGAACTAACTAATTCGTAACCTATTATTACTATGAGTTGGTAACTGCAACTCATTTTCAATCACTTAGACCTTTTTCGTAATTTCATACAACAAAGATCAAACTCTTTCCGTAAGAAACAAGATCAAATTAAAAAAGGATGTTGCAAAATCAGGAATGGGACTGAAGAACTTATCTGCCCGCTATCTGCTGATTTGCAACTTGCATATCACAATTATTGACGATTCTGAATATTTCACCGTAAAAATACCTTTACTGAATGAATAAGATAAAAGCCGCTATTATAGAAGATGAAATTCCTGCAGGACGCCTGCTACATAAAATGTTGTCAGGATTAAGGCCAGACTGGGATATAGTTGTATTGCCCGGCAGCATAGAGGGATCTGTAAAATGGTTTCAGGAGCATCCACACCCGGATATAATCTTTCTGGATATCCAACTGACCGACGGCATTTCTTTCGCTTTCATAGAACAGGCCCAACCCGAAAGTATGATTATTTTTACCACCGCTTACGACGAATATGCCATACGTGCTTTTACTGTAAACAGCATAGACTATCTGCTGAAGCCAATAAACAGGGAAAGATTGGCCGAAGCCATCGAAAAGTTTGAAAGATTAACTGCCAGATATGGCAATACCACCCTATCGAACCCATCCAATGAATTACTGAACCTACTGAAAAATATAAGTAATCCGGAAAAAAAATACCGTACCCGCTTCCTGATATCAGGAGACGAAAAGCTGTATACCTTGCAAGTAGAAGATATAGCTTATTTCTATTCTGAAAACAAAATTACCTTTGCCGTCACAAAAGAAGGAAAAGAGCATATCATAGATTTATCGCTCGACAAACTGTCCGAACAACTAAACCCCGATATTTTTTTCCGCACCAACCGGCAAACATTGGTCAGTGTACATGCCATACAGAAAATAGAAAACTATTTTTTAGGAAAAATAATAGTACAGGTAAAACCGCCATTTAAAGATAAAATTACTGTAAGCAGAGAAAAGATAGCTGCAATGAAGCTGTGGCTCAATTATTAAAAAAGTCTGTTTATATGAAAAAGCACTAACTTATAAGTAATAGGAACAGAGTTACTAAAATAATATAAGAGCCCGACAAATAAATACGGAAAACAATGGATATCGGATAAATTTATACTATTTTTGTAAGACTAACAATCATCTTATTATCCGATATGATAGTAATAGCAGACAGTGGTTCCACCAAAACAGACTGGTGTCTGGGTAACACCAAGACAAACAGCAGGACAGTTCGAACAGGAGGTATCAACCCCTTCCACCAATCAGTTGATGAAATAAAAGAAGTGATTGCCTCCACACTAATTCCCCAGTTGGGAGACACCACTGAATTTACAACTATTTATTTCTATGGTGCAGGATGTATTCCCGAAAAGACGAATATAGTGAAAACAGCTTTGGCGCAGAACTTCCCCAAAGCGAATATCCTTGTCGAAAGTGACTTGTTAGGTGCCGCCCACGCCCTATGTGGTAAAACGGCAGGAATTGCATGTATTTTAGGAACCGGATCCAACTCTTGCTTTTATGACGGGGAAAAAATAACAGCTAATATTTCTCCGTTAGGGTATATTTTAGGAGATGAAGGTAGCGGAGCCGTATTAGGGAAACGTCTGGTAGGTGATTTACTGAAACACCAACTTCCCGATGACCTTTGCCAAGATTTCCTTAAAGAATACGATTTGACCCCGGCACTGATTTTAGATAAAGTATACCGACAGCCTTTAGCCAACCGCTTTCTGGCGGGTCTGACTCCTTTTCTTTTCGCCCACAAGCACAGACCAGAGATACGGAATCTATTAATTTCCTGCTTCACTGATTTCTTCACCCGTAATGTTATGCAATACGAATATCATGATATTCTTGTACATTTCACAGGTTCTATTGCATTTTTCTTTCAAGAAGAAGTAAAAGAAGCAGCTCTAAGACTGAATGTGTCCATCGGAAAAGTTTTAAAAAGTCCACTGGAAGGATTAAAGGATTATCATTTCGAAGTATGAATTTTATAAAAATAACCGAACAACCGTCCATACATGAGGATTTGGAACAAAAATCCGTCAGAGAGTTACTGGAAGGTATCAACGAAGAAGACCGGAAAGTAGCCTCAGCCGTTCATGCCTGCATACCACAAATTGAAAAACTAGTAAATGAAATAGTAGAACGTATGCATCAAGGAGGACGCATATTCTATTTGGGAGCCGGAACCAGTGGACGCCTAGGAGTATTGGACGCTTCTGAAATTCCACCCACTTTCGGTATGCCTGATACCTGTGTCATAGGTATTATAGCCGGTGGCGAACAGGCTTTGAGACGTCCCGTAGAAAATGCTGAAGATGATAGTCAAAAAGGCTGGATGGAACTGCAAGACCATCACATCACAAATAAAGACATTCTGATAGGCATAGCGGCATCGGGAACAACTCCTTATGTAATAGGAGCACTGCAAAAAGCAAGAGAACACGGAATATTAACAGCAAGCATCAGCAGCAATCCGGGCTCTCCCCTCTCGAGTGTGGCAGATATACCCATCGAAATGATAGTAGGTCCGGAATTTATCACAGGCAGCTCGCGCATGAAGAGCGGCACAGGGCAAAAAATGATACTGAATATGATAAGTACCACCGTCATGATAAAACTGGGCAGAGTAAAAGGAAACCGGATGGTAAACATGCAACTCAGCAATCGAAAACTAATAAACCGAGGAGTGCAAATGCTGATTGACGAATTACATATTAATAAAGCAGAAGCAAAACAATTACTGCAAGAACAGGGTTCTGTTAAAAAGGCATTGGACGCTTACAAAACAAATAATTGTATCACTAAAAACAACTGAAGTATGAAAAGTTGGAAACTGGAAGCCGTCATCCTTGCTATAGGCATGTTGGTGATGGGGTATTTTATCAAACAGGGATTGGATACTTTCTCTGGTAAAGACAGAGTAGTGAATGTGAAAGGTCTGGCAGAAATGGAGGTGCCGGCCAATAAAGTAACTTGGCCTTTGATGTATAAAGACCTGGGAAATGACCTCCCGACCTTATATAACAAGATAAATGCAACCAACCAAGCAATTGTCGGCTTTTTGAAACAGAAAGGAATCACTGAAAACGAAATCAGTATCAATGCACCGGAAATTATAGATATGCAAGCCGAACGTTATAATAATAATTCAGTTCCCTTCCGCTATAATGTGACCTCTGTCATCACGGTTACTTCAACTAAAGTAGATCTGGTGAGAAAGATGATCAGCGAACAAAGCGAACTCTTAAAGCAAGGTATCGCTATTACGGGTGGAGATTATCGTTACAATGTGCAATATGACTACACCGGTTTAAACGACATCAAGCCTCAAATGATAGAGGAAGCAACTAAAAACGCACGGGCGGCAGCCGTTAAATTCGCCAAGGACTCGGACAGCGAACTTGGTAAGATAAAAAGAGCCTATCAGGGACAATTCAGCATTGAGGATCGTGACGCCAACACTCCTTACATCAAACGCATCCGCGTTGTAACCACCATTGATTACTCTTTGGAAGATTAAATTCCCATTTGGCGGAGCATATCAAACAAAGCTTCTTTGTTCAGAGGCTTGGACAAATAACCGTTAAAGCCTCTGGACATTACTTTCCGCTTATCTTCATCGTATGCAAAAGCAGTCACTGCAACAATAGGTACTTTGGATGACAATTGACGAATTGCTTCCGTTGCCTGATAACCGTCCACCACAGGCATACCTATATCCATCAAAATAACAGCAGGACTATATTCCAAAAACTTAGAAATGGCTTCTTCACCATTTTCAGCTCGTATCAGATTGTATTTCTTCTCCAAATAAATCTTATACAACAAATAATTATCATCCATATCTTCCGCAATTAAAATCGTTTTATGTTCCAAACAACTCTCCGGCTCGGACAAATCTATAAATTGTTCTTTCTCTTCCGACTGTAATGGCAGAAAATCAAAAGGCTTTTCCGGGAGAACAAACCAAAAAGTAGAACCTTCACCATATTTTGAAGTAACACCAATCTCACCACCCATTTTTTTTATTATAGTCCGACTGATAGAAAGCCCCAATCCGGTACCTTGACGCTTGGCATCCAACTTTGTAAAACGTTCAAAGACCTGACTTACTTTATCTTCCGGAATACCGGTACCTGTATCGGACACATAGAAACAGATACCATTTTCACGTATCTCATATCCCATGGTTATACTGCCTTGCACAGTATATTTAAAAGCATTAGACAAGAAATTGGAAATAACCTGTGAAATACGGTTCTTCTCCGTATGAATGAAGCAGACAGGCAGCTTAGGTTCAAAAATGATACGTACAGGAACATCCGCCTCTTCCAAACGCAATCTGAAAATACCTTCCAACTCACGCATAATTTGATTAACATCCACATCGGTATAAATAAATTCCAAAGTACCCGCCTCAATCTTAGACATATCCAAAATATCATTTACCAACTGTAATAACATATTCGTGTTCCCCTTGATAATCTCTACATAAGAAATTCGATCTTGATCCGACGCGGTCCCCAATAATCCGGCAAATCCCACAATAGCATTCAAAGGAGTGCGAATCTCATGACTCATATTTGCCAGAAAAGCTGTTTTCTGTTCTCCTGCCCATTCCGCATTTCGCCTGGCCTCCTCCAATTCATCCAAAATCTTTTTCTGACGAGTCACATCACGAACTGTCAGCAGAACCTTATCATCCTGATCCAACTGTAAATATGTTCCCGACACGCAAACAATACAATCGACATAATTATCCATCTTTTCAGACATATAAAGTCTCATCGGAGTTTCCAACGGAGAAAAGTGCCCTTTTTCCCGAAAGCACTTTTCAATGGAGTTACGGACAGGACATACTTTACAATTCTCATGAGAACCGCAGGCTCCGGCGTCCAATCCATTTTTACAACGAAGCAATTCCCCGACCCTACGCAGCACCTGTCCTTCAGAAGTATTATTCAAATTATAGTAATTGGTCTTTTCAACCAAAAAATTCCGATCAACCAAAATTATATATGCATCCACATTATACAATATGGTATCCGAAAATTCTTTCACGGAACACACCTCATTTTTCTTCTTAACGAACTCCTGTTCCAAACTTTTCCTCTTTCTTATCTCCCATCCCCATAAAAGACCTAAAAGTAGAACCAAACAAACTAAAATGAACGCTACCATATTTTAATAGGTTAAATTTCTACAAATGTACAAACATAAATTAAAAACAACGATTATATCCCATTTAAATTTTAATCAGCAAGAAATTTCAGTAAACTTGTTTGTGTTTCAGTATTTTGTTGTATCTTTGCGCCCGAAATTAGATAAACAATATAATGTCTAACGTAATTAACTGAGAATTTTAACAATTTTATTAATGGAAAATTTAAAAAACATCACTCCTGTTGAAGATTTCAACTGGGATGCTTATGAAAACGGCGAAGCTGTAACCAGCATGAGCCACGAAGATCTTGAAAAAGCTTATGACGGTACACTGAACAAAGTAAACGACCGCGAGGTTGTAGACGGTACTGTTATTGCAATGAACAAACGCGAAGTAGTTGTCAATATCGGCTACAAATCAGACGGTATCATTCCTTTAAATGAATTCCGTTACAATCCAGATTTGAAAATAGGTGATACTGTAGAAGTATACATTGAAAATCAGGAAGACAAAAAAGGACAGTTAATTCTGTCACACAAAAAAGCACGTGCTACTCGTTCTTGGGACCGCGTAAACGCTGCTCTTGAAAATGAAGAAATTATTAAGGGTTACATCAAGTGCCGCACTAAGGGTGGTATGATTGTGGACGTATTCGGTATCGAAGCATTCTTGCCGGGTTCTCAAATTGATGTGAAACCTATCCGCGACTACGATGTATTTGTAGGTAAGACAATGGAATTCAAAGTGGTTAAAATCAACCAGGAATTCAAAAACGTTGTTGTTTCTCACAAAGCTCTTATCGAAGCTGAACTTGAACAGCAGAAGAAAGAAATCATCGGTAAACTTGAAAAAGGACAAGTACTGGAAGGTACTGTTAAAAATATCACATCATACGGTGTATTCATCGACCTTGGCGGCGTAGACGGTTTGATTCACATCACTGACCTGTCTTGGGGCCGTGTAAGCGATCCGAAAGAAGTTGTAGAACTCGACCAGAAGTTGAACGTTGTTATCCTTGACTTCGATGACGAAAAGAAACGTATCGCTCTTGGTTTGAAACAACTGACTCCGCACCCATGGGATGCTTTGGATGCTAACTTGCAGGTAGGTGACAAGGTGAAAGGTAAAGTAGTCGTTATGGCTGACTACGGTGCATTCATCGAAATCGCTCCGGGCGTAGAAGGTTTGATCCACGTATCTGAAATGTCTTGGTCACAGCACTTGCGTTCTGCTCAGGACTTCATGAAGGTAGGTGACGAAGTAGAAGCTGTTATCCTGACACTTGACCGTGACGAACGTAAGATGTCTTTGGGTATCAAACAGCTGAAACAAGATCCATGGGAAACTATCGAAGAAAAGTATCCTGTAGGTTCCAAGCACACTGCAAAAGTTCGTAACTTCACTAACTTCGGTGTATTCGTAGAAATCGAAGAAGGTGTAGACGGATTGATCCACATCTCTGACCTGTCTTGGACTAAGAAAGTAAAACATCCTTCTGAATTCACTCAGATCGGTGCAGACATCGAAGTTCAGGTATTGGAAATCGACAAAGAAAACCGTCGCTTGAGCCTTGGTCACAAACAGTTGGAAGAAAATCCTTGGGATGTATTCGAAACTGTATTTACTGTAGGTTCTGTACACGAAGGTACTATCATCGAAATGTTGGATAAGGGTGCTGTTGTAGCTCTTCCTTATGGTGTAGAAGGTTTTGCAACTCCGAAACACTTGGTAAAAGAAGATGGCTCTCAAGCCCAATTGGATGAAAAACTGTCATTCAAAGTAATTGAATTCAACAAGGATGCCAAGAGAATCATCCTGTCTCACAGCCGCATTTTCGAAGATGCTGCCAAGGCAGAAGAAAGAGCTGAAAAGAAAGCAGCTTCTAATGCAAAGAAAACAACTAAGAGAGAAGAAGCTCCTGCTATCCAAAATCAGGCAGCCTCTACCACTTTAGGCGATATCGATGCTTTGGCTGCTTTGAAAGAACAGTTGGAAAACAAAAAGAAGTAATCAGTTTACTTTAAGATAAGCCAAAAGGATGCATTTATTAAAATGCATCCTTTTTTTATGCCATTATTTCTTAAAAAGGAAAATATTCTATGGGATATCCGTAATAAAACCGTATCTTTATAGAGTAATAAAATTTCGAGTTAGTATTTCATAACGACTTCTCCCCCGTTTTCTTATTACCTCACTATTAATTCCATACACTTCCCCGTAGCAGGCCGAACTGTATATTACTAATTTAAAAAGAATCAAATGGCGAAACCTATTTCATTTACCAAACGAGATCTAGAAAAGAAAAAACAAGAAAAGCGTTTAGCAAAACAGCAAAAAAAAGAAGAAAGAAAAAGTAACGGCACATCTTCCTTTGAAGATATGATTGCCTATGTAGACGAGAACGGTATGATAACCGATACTCCTCCCACTCCTAATAATAAACCACAAGAAGTGGATATGTCCACCATTGAAGTTTCAACTCCTCGTAGAACTGAAGAACCGATAGAACTAGTACATGAAGGAAGAATAGAACACTTCAATGTATCCAAAGGATATGGATTTGTAAAAGATTTGAAGAATGCAGAGAAATACTTCTTTCATATTAGTGGACTGATAGACAATATCATAGAAAATAACATCGTGACTTTTGAACTAGAAAAAGGGTCACGTGGCATGAATGCTGTGAAAATAAAACTTAAGAAATAGTTCAATCCTATAATGCCGTTTTTACGGCATTTTTTATTTTCCATTCAAAAAAGATAGTATCTTTGTAACGATGGAGAAATTTGAAGTACATATATTAGGATGCGGGTCAGCATTGCCGACCACACGGCATTTTGCGACATCACAAGTCGTAAATATCCGTGAAAAACTATTTATGATAGACTGTGGCGAAGGAGCACAGATGCAATTACGCAAATCAAAACTGAAATTCACCCGGCTAAACCATATATTCATTTCACATTTGCACGGTGATCATTGTTTCGGACTAATGGGACTGATATCAACTTTCGGTATGCTGGGAAGGACAGCCACACTCTATATTCACTGTCACGCAGAATTAGAACGTCTTCTTACTCCGCAACTCGACTTTTTTTGCAAAGGTATGAGTTACAAAGTCGTTTTCCAAACTTTTGATCCGGGCAAAGCTGAAATAATTTATGATGACCGTTCGCTAACCATAGAAACAATTCCCTTACGTCATCGGATACCAACATGCGGATTCCTCTTTTCAGAAAAACAGACCCCCGCCCATATTCGTCGCGACATGATTGACTTTTATGAAATCCCCGTATACGAACTCAACCGAATAAAGAATGGCGCCGATTACACATTACCGGACGGAAAAATAGTACCAAACAACAAATTGACTATCCCTTCTGCCCTTCCCCGCCGATATGCCTATTGTTCAGATACTATTTATTTGCCACGTATCATAGAACAAATATACGGAGTGGACCTGTTATTTCATGAAGCCACCTTTGCACAAAGCGAACAAGCCCGTGCGAAAGAAACCTTTCACACAACTGCTTCGCAAGCTGGAGAAATCGCCCGTACCGCAAAAGTAAAACAACTTCTTATAGGACATTTTTCAGCCCGCTACGAAGATGAAAGCATATTGTTACAGGAAGCATCGGATATTTTTCCTAACACTCTACTTGCACGGGAAACATTAAAAATTTCAATAGAATCCATTAAACCATAACATAAACCGGATATCTAATTTAAAAATAGGAACATGAACACTTATAATGAGAAAGAAATAATAGCGTTATTACAGGACCCGGCACGACAAAAAGAAGCCTTTGAATGTATTGTCAACGAATACAGCGAACAGCTATATTGGCAGATACGCCGGATGGTACTTTCTCATGAAGATGCCAATGATCTGTTACAGAATACATTTATCAAAGCATGGACTAATCTAGAGTATTTTCGTGCCGAAGCCAAAATGTCGACCTGGCTTTACCGCATAGCTTTGAATGAATGCTTGACCTTTTTAAATAAACAACGTGCCACCAACCAATTATCCATAGACGACGCTGATGCAGATATGGTGAACAAACTGGAAAGTGATACATATTTTAATGGAGATGAAACTCAAATATTATTTCAAAAAGCATTACTGACGCTTCCTGAAAAGCAGCGTATAGTATTCAATTTAAAATACTTTCAAGAAATGAAATATGAAGACATGTCTGAAATATTAGGAACAAGTATAGGGGCACTGAAAGCCTCCTACCACCATGCAGTGAAAAAAATAGAGAACTTTTTAAAAGAATGCCTTTAAACCTTTTTAAAAGAAATGTATCTAACAAAGAAAGGAGAACCACTATGAAGGAAGAAGATGAACTATTAAAAAAATGCGGGACAAAAAATCCATTCATGGTACCCGAAGGTTATTTCGACAACTTCTCAAAAGAGTTGATGAATAAATTGCCGGAGAAGGAACAAACTTCTGCTCCGCAAGAAACAATAACTACTTGGCAACGTATCAAGCCTTGGATATATATGGCAGCTATGTTTTGTGGATTGATGTTCAGCGTCAGAGTTGTTGTAGGTCCCCCTAAACAAGACACTCCTATTTTTACAGCAGCGGAAACTGAACAATTCTCAGACGAATATATTGAAACGATTTTAGATCATTCCATGATGGATGATTATACGCTCTATCAATACTTGACAGATGCAAATTCAGATATGTATAATTAAATAATAACCACATGATACAAAGACTGGCAACCTTGCTTATCACTTTATATATAAGCATTTCGCTACAGGCGCAAGACAAAAAGAAACCTGGTTTCACCAAAGAAGAATTCAGAGCTAGACAAGAAGCATATCTCACGCAAAAAGCAGAAATAACGCAAGAAGAGGCCACTAAATTCTTCCCTATCTACTTCGAATTACAAGACCGTAAAAAAACAGTAAATGATAAAGCATGGGAGCAAGCACGCAAAGGCAAAAATCCTAAAACAACCGATGCCGAATACGAACAAATTATAGAAGGTATTGTCAAAGCAAGGATTGAAGCCGATAAATTGGATTTGGAATATCTACAGCGCTTTAAAAAAATCTTATCTCCCAAGAAAATATATAAGTTACAACGTGCAGAGATTAAATTCCACCGTGATATCTTAAAAATTATGCACCAATCTCAAAAAAAATAAAAGCAACAAGAGATATTTCCAACTTTTTCCCCAAATCTATCAATCAACTTAGATTTGGGGATTTTTGTATTTAAAAAGTTCAGCGGAACGACAAAATGATTAAGATGTTTCTTTTATAAAAACAAGTTAATTTTCTTGCTTGTTTAAGTTTTTATTACATTGATTAGAATATACTTTTATTTTTAAACATTTACCATCGAAAATATTTTGATTTATTAGATTTTATTCCTAGGTTTGTACAAACCATAAACTCACAAATCTATTACAAACATTATGAAAAAGACACTATTACTACTATTCGTATGCTTATTCGTAGGAATAAGCCATGCACAAGCACAGGTAACAGTGAAAGGAACCGTTATCTCAAGCGAAAACAACGAACCGGTAATCGGAGCTTCCGTATTGGTAAAAGGAACAACCAATGGAACAATCACCGACATCAATGGTCAGTTCACACTTACAAACATCTCACCTACCAACAAAACAATTATTGTTTCTTTCATTGGAATGGAAACCCAAGAAGTAACCATCAAGCCGGAAATGAAAATTGTTATGACTTCAACAACAGAAGTGATGGAAGAAGTTTTGGTAGTTGCTTATGGTACTGCAAAAAAATCAGCTTTTACAGGATCTGCAAAAATGATTCATACAGAACAAATAACTAAACGTCCGGTTACTAATGTCATAGAAAGTTTATCTGGACAAGTGGCAGGCCTACAAATGACAATGACAAATGGGCAGCCTGGAGAAACTCCAAGCATTCTGATACGTGGCATCAGTTCAATGAGCGCAAAAACAGATCCCCTCATCGTATTAGACGGTATGCCATACGAAGGAGGATGGAATAACATCAATCCAGCAGATGTAGAATCTATTTCTGTACTAAAAGATGCAGCATCCACAGCTCTTTATGGTGCTCGAGGTGCTAACGGTGTCATAATTATAACAACAAAATCAGCCAAAGCAGGCGATGCAAAAATCACAGTAGACGCTAAATGGAGTGCCAATACCCGTGGTGAAATAGAATATGACTACATAAAAGATCCAGGAGAATATTATCAAGCACACTATAAAGCATTATACAATTATTATTTAAATGCCCAAGGACAAACTCCTGACCAAGCATATGTCAGCGCAAATACTAATATGATAGGAACCAACAGTCAAACCGGTGGTTTATCCTACAACGTATATTCATATCCTGAAGGAGAATATCTGATTGGTAAAAACGGTCTTCTTAATCCTAATGCAAAATTAGGACGGATAGTAAACGGTTATTATCTCACTCCCGACAATTGGGTCGATGCTGTATATCATACAGCATTACGCCAAGAATACAACGTCAATATTTCAGGCGGAAGTGATAAAGCACAAATCTATGCTTCTTTTGGATATTTAGATGAAGACGGTATAGCAGAAGGGTCTGATTATAGCCGTATCACCGGTCGTTTGAAAACCACATATCAGGCTAAACCGTGGATGAGATTTGGCGCCAACATCAGTTATACACATTCAATACAGAATTCAGCCGCTGGCGGTTTTAGCCAAGCTTTCAATACAGCTCCCATATATCCACTTTACCTACGTGATACAAATGGTAAGATCATGCAGGATAAAAATGGTGACATGTACGATTTCGGAGTATCCAACCAAGGTCCTCTAAACCGTCCTATCAACCCGAACTCTAACGGAATAAAATTAAGTCAGCTCGATACATATAACACCTCTGCAAATACTTTGAATGGAGACGCATTTATAGATATTAATTTCCTGAAAGACTTCAAATTCACATTCAATGCAGGCACTTCGATACGTGACAGCCGGTACAAAAATGCTTTAAATCCTTTTTATGGAACAGCAAATTCTTTGAATGGAAGCATCAATGTCCAGCATTGGCGTCGAACAACCCTCAACCTACAACAAATATTAAATTATAATCATAGCTTCGGATTACATAACGTTTCATTGATGGCAGGTCATGAAAGCTTTAATAACGTTTATGAAGAATTATACGCAGCCAAAAACAGTATGTTCTCTTTTTTTCAGAATCAAGAATTAAACGGTGCCATCAGTGGTACCAACGATGAGTCATCCTATAAGAGTAAATACAATACTGAAGGATATTTATTCCGAGGTATGTACGACTATGACGGCAAATATTTTTTCCAACTTTCTTACCGGCGCGATGCCTCTTCCCGCTTTCACCCGGATAATCGCTGGGGTAATTTCTACTCTGTGGGAACTGCTTGGATTCTTACCAAAGAAAAATGGTTGGATGACATTAAATGGCTCGATTTATTAAAACTAAAGTTTTCTGTAGGTCAACAGGGTAATGACAGAATAGACGATTTCTTATATGTAGATACTTACAATATCAATAACAGCAATAATGAGTTATCATTAGGTTTTTCCAGAAAAGGAAATAAAAATATTACCTGGGAAACCAATACAAATATAAATTTAGGTATAGAATTCGAACTATTAAAAGGCAGATTAAGTGGTAGCATAGAATATTTCAATCGCAGAACAACTGATATGCTTAACCGTTTTTCTGTACCTTTATCATTAGGGTACTCAGGCTATTATGACAATATTGGTGACATGAATAACAAAGGTGTTGAAATTGATTTAAAATATATACCAGTCAAGACTAGAAACGTAACATGGAATATTGGCTTTAATGCAACACATTATAGAAATAAGATCAGCCGTCTTGCAGAAAGTAAAAAAACAGACATTATAGATGGACATGCCGGTTATGTAAACGGTCTGTATTATTACGGAGAAGGACTTCCAATGTATACTAACTATGTTCAAAAATATGCAGGTGTGTCCGAAGAAGGCAAACCACAATGGTATTATACAGATAAGCAAACCAGTGAGATGAAAACAACAACCACCTATTCTCAAGCTGATCTATACTTATGTGGTGACGCTGTTCCAGACCTATACGGTGGTATCAATACCTCTCTTTCATTTTATGGTTTTGATTTCTCTGCACAAATAAACTACAGTATAGGAGGTCAGGCATACGACTATGGTTACCAAGCATTAATGTCACCTCCTACTTCAACTCATTTAGGATACAATGTTCACAAAGATATTTATAAAGCATGGAGCCCGGAGAATACTCAAAGTGATATTCCACAATGGCAAATCAATGACCTGTACAGTGTAAAAACATCCGACAGGTTTCTAACTAATGCATCTTCCATAAGTATTCAAAACATTCAATTAGGATATACTTTCAGCAAAAAAACACTTAGAAGTCTATATCTAACTAATCTGCGCATTTATGTGGCCTGTGACAATGTTTATTATTGGTCAAAAAGAAAAGGTTTCGATTCACGCGTAACATGGAACGGAAATAAAGATTCATCCGGAGAATATTCAGCCGTACGCGCATTCTCCGCCGGTCTAAGTTTACAATTCTAATCAACACATAAACAATCAAGAATATGAAAAAGAAATATATTACCAAACTAATGATTGCTGCATGTCTGTCATCAGCATTAAGCTTAAACAGTTGTATCGAAGAGGTATTTCCAGAAAGTAGCACAGCTACCATAGACCAAATAGGAAAATCTGACCAAGCTATCAGCGCAATGGTAAATTCAGTAGTCGCATTTATTAATGCATTTAGAAGTTACGGTCCACAATTTTATCATGATTTTGGATATAGTGGATATAATTTAATCAGAGAAAGTGCATGCGAAGACTTCTTCTGCCACGAACCCAAATTTGACTTTTTTGATACTTATGGAGTATGTAATGATTTGGGTGATGCCGATGTTGTCAATACCATTTGGTATTATAACTACAAGTTTCTGAATAATGTAAATAATGCACTGAGTGCTTTAGAAAAAGCAGATGATGCACCCGAAAACAAGTATTATAAAGGTATATGCCTATCTTATAGAGCCATGATATACATGGACTTAGTCCGAATGTATGAATATAAAAAAACAGGAGTAGAGAAATTAGATGCAGAAGCAGCCAGTAAAAATTTATATGGCATAACCGTACCTATTATTACCGCTGAAACCACAGAAGAAGAAGGGCGTAATAATCCACGTGCTCCCTTCTATGCCGTATACAAATTCATATTAGATGACCTAGCCTCAGCTGAGGAGCTTTTGAGTGATTATCAACGCCCAACCAAAAACTTGCCCTGTACCCCGGTTGTCCATGGTCTGATGGCACGTATGTGGCTGGAAATGGGATCTCGTTTCGAACTTTACCCTGAAGATCTCAACACCCTAAACAACAATACAGATTTAAACATTGCATCAAAAGAAACTTGTTTCACTAAAGCAGCCGAATACGCACGCAAAGTCATTAACGAAAGCGGAGCAATGCCTCTGACCGAAAAGGAATGGTTTGGTGGAGACAGCTATACTACCGGATTCAACAGTGTACTAACCAATTCATGGGTATGGGGATCCATCATGACTACCGAGGATGTACATAGCTATTGGCTCAACTTTGCCGGAAGCATGTGTCCTGAACAAACTTTCGGTTACGGTAACCGAAAATGGCAAGGATACAAGCTTATCGGCAAAAAATTGTTCGATCAAATACCAAATGCAGACTGGCGAAAAACAACTTGGATTGCTCCTGAAGATGCACACAAAGCTCCCGGAACTAAATATAGAACTTTGTTGACCGATGATGATTTCGCTGATATGCCTCCATATACAGGTATCAAATTCCGACCTAAAAATGGAGAAATGAACGATTATACAATCGGAGCTGCCGTTGACTATCCGTTAATGCGTATAGAGGAAATGTATTTAATCGAAGCCGAAGCAATAGGAATGAGCCAAGGATTAGCAGCCGGTATTTCTAAATTAGAAGATTTCGTAAATACATTTCGTTATAATACTTCTGTGGGTAGCTATACATGTAAAGTAAATGATCTAAAAGAGTTTCAAAAGAAGGTTGTTGAACAGAAACGTATTGAATTCTGGGGTGAAGGGATCATCTTTTGGGATTACAAACGGTTAGAGTTACAAGTTGTTCGTGGTTATCCGGGTACTAATGCTCCTATCGGATATCGATTTAATTCAATAGAAGGCTACTGTGCGCCCTGGATGAATATCTTTATCAGTCTTTATGAAAATGTATTCAACAAAGGTGCTGTTTTAAATCCTGATCCTTCACAAGCCATCAAAGAATGGGTAGAATAAAATTCATATAAAACTTATTTCATAAAGAATGGGGAGCTGTCATAAAAAAGACAGCCCCTCATTCTTATAGAACACAATTTGATATCACCATACATTAAATTACCTAGAATAAATACAATACCCTTTATTGATTAAAACAGAAAAACAAGCAAGACAAAAATAGCACACATCATAAAAAACACTTCCAACCCTACTATTTTTCTTCCTTTTTAGCCTCATTCCATATAGCATCCATTTCTTCCAAAGTCATATCCTTCAAGTTCTTTCCCTGTTTGATGGTGTGTTCCTCTAAGTAATTGAAACGACGGATAAACTTCTGGTTAGTGAGTTCCAATGCATTATCCGGATTAATCTTGTAAAGGCGGGCCGCGTTTATAAGACTGAACATTACATCACCGAATTCCGCTTCCGCCTTCTCCTTATCCATGTTCTCCACCTCAGCTTCAAACTCGCCGATCTCCTCTTTTACTTTAGTCCAAACCTGCGAACGCTCCTCCCAATCAAATCCCACGTTGCGGGCCTTGTCCTGAATGCGGTATGCCTTGATTAGCGAAGGCAAAGCAGAAGGTACTCCACTCAAAACCATTTTGTTACCATCCTTTTCCTTCATCTTCAACTGTTCCCAATTTTCAGTCACCTTCTCGGCAGTCTCGGCTTTCACTTCGCCAAAAACATGAGGATGACGGAAAATCAGTTTCTCACAAAGACAGTCACACACATCCTTGATATCAAAATCTCCTGTTTCACTACCTATCTTTGCATAAAAGGCCACATGCAACAACACATCACCCAACTCTTTACAGATATCCTTCTTGTCATCCTTCATCAAAGCATCACAAAGTTCGTAAGTTTCTTCAATCGTATTAGGACGCAGACTTTCATTCGTCTGTTTCCGATCCCAAGGACACTTCTCTCGCAACTCGTCTAAAATATCGAGGAAGCGGCCAAATGCTTCCATTTGTTCTTTTCTTGTATGCATAATCAGTTTATTAATATCATTTTGTAGTGCAAAAGTACATAATAATCCAACGACTTTTATTAATTTTGCACTCAATTATGCGATAATCAATTAAATAAATAAAATATAAAATGGAATTAGCAAGTAAGTACAATCCCGCTGACGTGGAAGGAAAATGGTATCAGTATTGGCTGGACAACAAACTCTTTAGTTCAAAACCCGACGGACGTGAACCTTACACAGTCGTCATTCCACCACCCAACGTAACCGGAGTACTCCATATGGGACACATGCTAAACAATACCATTCAGGATATATTAGTACGCCGTGCCCGCATGGAAGGCAAGAATGCCTGCTGGGTGCCGGGAACCGACCATGCTTCCATTGCCACAGAAGCCAAAGTGGTGAACAAACTGGCCGGACAAGGTATAAAGAAAACTGACCTTAGCCGTGACGAATTCCTGAAACATGCCTGGGCGTGGACAGAAGAACATGGAGGTATTATCCTGAAACAGCTGCGCAAACTAGGTGCATCCTGCGATTGGGACCGTACAGCATTCACCATGGACGAAGAACGTAGCGAAAGTGTCATCAAAGTATTCGTAGACCTTTACAACAAAGGTTTGATCTATCGCGGTGTACGCATGGTAAACTGGGACCCAAAAGCACTGACAGCTCTCAGTGATGAAGAAGTTATTTATAAGGAAGAACACAGCAAACTGTATTATCTCCGTTACAAAGTAGAAGGTGATGCTGAAGGACGCTATGCGGTAGTTGCTACCACTCGTCCCGAAACAATTATGGGAGATACTGCCATGTGTATCAATCCCAATGACCCGAAAAACCAATGGCTGAAAGGCAAAAAGGTAATTGTACCACTGGTAAACCGTATCATTCCGGTTATCGAAGACGACTACGTAGACATTGAATTTGGTACAGGATGTCTGAAAGTAACACCCGCCCATGATGTGAATGACTATATGCTTGGCGAAAAATATAACTTGCCCAGCATTGATATCTTCAATGATAACGGAACACTGAGCGAAGCTGCCGGACTGTATGTAGGTATGGACCGTTTTGATGTACGTAAACAGATTGAACAAGACTTGCAAGCTGCCGGATTGCTGGAAAAGGTAGAAGCTTATACTAATAAGGTAGGTTTCTCGGAACGTACCAATGTAGCCATCGAACCGAAACTGTCCATGCAGTGGTTCTTGAAGATGCAACATTTTGCAGACATGGCATTGCCTCCTGTAATGAATGATGAACTGAAATTCTATCCTGCCAAATACAAGAACACCTACAAAAACTGGCTGGAAAATATCAAAGACTGGTGTATCAGCCGCCAGCTTTGGTGGGGACATCGCATTCCGGCATACTTTCTGCCCGAAGGCGGTTATGTAGTAGCCGAAACAGCGGAAGAAGCTTTGAAGTTGGCACAAGAAAAAACCGGTAATACCAATCTGAAAATGGAAGATTTACGTCAAGACGATGACTGTCTGGACACTTGGTTCTCTTCATGGCTGTGGCCCATTTCTTTATTTAACGGTATCAATAATCCTAATAATGAAGAAATAAACTACTATTATCCTACTAGTGACTTGGTTACAGGACCAGATATCATTTTCTTCTGGGTGGCACGAATGATTATGGCAGGATATGAATATAAAGGTGATATGCCGTTCAAAAACGTTTATTTCACTGGTATCGTACGCGACAAACTGGGACGTAAGATGTCAAAGTCTTTGGGTAATTCACCCGACCCGTTGGAACTAATTGACAAGTATGGTGCCGATGGCGTGCGAATGGGTATGATGCTTGCCGCTCCCGCAGGAAACGATATTTTATTTGATGATGCGTTATGTGAACAAGGACGTAACTTCAATAACAAAATATGGAATGCATTCCGCTTGGTGAAAGGTTGGGAAGTTGCCGATATTGCACAGCCCGAATATGCAAGACTGGCCACTGAATGGTTTGAATCCATGTTGGCAAAAACAGCTGCAGAAGTAGCTGACTTATTCGGCAAATATCGTTTGAGCGAAGCACTGATGGCTGTATACAAATTATTCTGGGACGAATTCTCAAGCTGGTATCTGGAAATGATCAAGCCGACATACGGACAACCCATTGACAAAGCAACCTATGAAAAAACTTTAGGCTTCTTTGATAACTTGCTGAAGTTGCTGCATCCGTTCATGCCTTTCATTACCGAAGAGTTATGGCAACATATATATGACCGCAAAGAAGGGGAAAGCCTGATGGTCCAGCAATTGAACATTCCGACTGCTTGTAATGAGATTATCGTCAAAGAATTTGAAGTAGTGAAAGAAGTAATCGGTGGTATCCGTACTATTCGTTTACAGAAAAACATTGCACAGAAAGAAACTTTGGAGTTGCAAGTAGTAGATGTAAATCCAGTAGCTACATTCAATCCTGTTATTACTAAATTGTGTAACCTCTCTTCTATCGAAGCCGTAGAGAATAAAGCTGACGGCTCCGGCTCATTTATGGTAGGTACCACTGAATATGCCATACCATTGGGCAATTTAATCAACACAGAAGAAGAACTGGCAAAACTGGAGGCTGATTTAAAATATCAGGAAGGCTTTTTGCAAAGTGTATTGAAAAAATTAAGCAATGAAAAATTTGTCAGCAAAGCACCAGCCAACGTTATTGATATGGAACGCAAGAAACAGGCTGATGCAGAAAGCAAAATAGCTTCTTTAAAAGAAAGTATTGCTGCTTTGAAAAAATAAAAAAATATACCGCTTTACAGAGATTGCAACATTCTATGTAAAGCGGTCATCACTTCTTTTTTAATAAAGAGATGTGTCAAAAGTAATTCTGCTATTGTCTTGCTGCAAAGCTCGGATAGTTTTGATAATTACTTCAAATTTTGACACATCTCTTTCTTTTTTCTAATTGTCTTTCATTATTCAACGGGTATGATCTTTCCTGTTTTTCTGAGAAATTTTCAATTCTACTATAAAAGCAACTACCAAGCCCAAACCACCAAAAAGCAAGACATTTGCACCATAAATCAATGAAGTTAACTCGCTCATGCGCCAATTACGCTCTGTGAAATAATCGGGAACCGTGGTTGCACAAATAATATAACCAGTCAACAAGCCTAGTCCCATACCCAGCAACAAACAGCCAAATTTCAAGGCCGAAAAAGAAATCGGAGAAGATGACATGAAAGGAGTTCCTACAGGAAGAGGCAGGCTAAGCCTGTTCCCCAACATGGAAGGATCTAACTTGTCTCCCAATTTTTCTATCATAGTAAGACGCTCTTTCTTACCAACAAAAAGTTCAAATAATTTGTAGATTCCTAATGTAATGATACCTACAACAATCCAACCGGTAATGTAACCCATAATTTATTCGTATTTAAGTTATTAATTTTGTTCCTTTGTATTCATTAGACGCTGCGTAGCCAAAGAGGTTACACTTTTGAGAAAGAAAAAAATATTTTCTCTTTTTATGTAACCTCTCTCCCAGCCCTGCGTCTAATAGACAAAATGGAAAACGACGAAACACATATTATTCATAGGATATTAAAAGGAGAAACTTCTCTCTACGAATACTTCTTGGATAAATACAGTCAGCAAGTATTTATCTTGATTATACGCATCGTGGAGAATCAGGAGGATGCGGAAGAGTTGACCCAGGATACGTTCTTGAAAGCCTTTGAACATCTTTCGTCGTTTAAAGCAGAGAGTAGTTTCTCTACATGGATATACCGCATTGCATATAACACCGCCATATCGGCAACCAGAAAAAGAAAGCAAGAGTTAATTGTTATGGACAGTGCCATGTTAATGAATATATCCGACCAGCAAATAGACGATGCCCTGAATGATGAAAGCGGGGAACGGGTAGGAAAGCTCAATAAGGCCATCAAGAAACTGGATGCAGAAGAACGCGCCTTGATTTCCCTATTTTATAATGAAGAGAAAACTATCGGTGAAATCGCTCTTATCCTGGGACTGACGGAAAGCAATGCAAAAGTAAAATTGCATCGAATAAGAAAAAAATTATATATACTCATAACAGAAGCAGAATGAACAAGAAACAAAAAGATAAAGGATTAATGAAGGCTGTAAAAGAACAGCCCCAATTCCGGCTGACCTCCAATTTTACTTTCCGCACCATGCAGAAAGTAGAGGAAGCTATACTCTTACGTGAAAAGAAACAGGAGAGAAAGATGTTACTAGCTACTATTGCTGCTTCTCTATTCTTAATAATAAGCGGCAGCATCGGCCTGTATATTTATTTTGGAAATCACATTAAGGAAACTATGTATCATGCATTTCTTGCTGGCAGTCATGTTTTAAAAATACAAATTCCTCTCATTTATCTGCTATTCATCATAACTATACCCTTATTCATGGTTTTTGACCGATGGATGAGAAAACAATATTTTAAACGCCACTCTTGAAAAAACATTTTCCTCACCTATGATATAAAAAAGCATCGGAAACTTTACTATCCCGATGCTCCTATTATTTTATCTATTTTTCAAGCAAGTCTTTTAAAAATGCATCCAATTCTTCATCCAACCCCTTTAAAAGTTCATCATTCAGCAATAAAGTGTCTTCATCATCTATCAATAAAAGTTCGGTTACAGTTTCCCTATCCTCATCAACCAAAACAAAAGAATAAGGCTTCATTATAGCTAACTTATCCAAAACTCCCGTATCTTTCAATGCGTTGATCTCCCCACGAAGTATACGCTCTACTATTGTATAAAAATCATCTTCACTATAATCCACCCACTCTTCAATTATGGTACGTGACAATTCTTCGTCATCATCATTAAAAATAACTAATTCACCACTGTCCTGCTTAGGTTGCAAATGGATATCGGTGACTACCGTTCTCTCTCCATCCGCTATATATTTATCAACCGCTTCCCGAAGCGAAGACGCAATAGAAGCATGTGACTGTGCACTGAGTTTCATACCAAAATCAATTTTATATATTATTTATATCCAAAAGTACAAAAAAAATCTTTCTCTCAACACTTATTCTCTAAAAATTATCATCAAAACGTTTCATTTGTATTCTCAATTGGGATAGCTTACTCTCTCTTTTCTCTAACTCCAATGAATAAAAGGCTATCAATTGTTCATCCCTGCTGCCTGATTTCACCAAATTCTTCGCTTTACCCAACCATTCCTTGGCCTGTTCTACATTATCCTTTATTTCATAATATAGTGCAATATTAAAAGCCGCTTTCATCTTTTGCTGGCCTTTTCTCTTCTCATAGGCTATCTTCCACTGACTATACGCTTCATCCCAATTGTTCTCACGAAGATATACACCGGCATCGCGCATTTCAATATTCCCGCCATCGTAATAAAAACGAGCCACCTCATCCCAATGTGGCAACAGATGTTCTACTGGAATAGAAGCGGCATATTCCGAAGCTTCTTTTACTATCTTCCGGTCAGAAAGAGCTGGTTCTATTTCCCAGGAAATGGTATCTTGCTTGGCAACTACAAACAAAGGTTTATCACGATTGGGAATATATACTCTAACAATCGGAGATATAATTCCATCTACAGCATCTATAGGCATAGGAAAATCCGGATAGAACAGTACGCCGGGCTTAGTCTGAATATGAATACGATCAAAAGACAATATCATATCCACTCCCAAGTCCTCGCTCAATTTCCGTACTTCCTCTTTAGTCAGAATGACATTAACCCGTGGCACTTTATCCTGTGCCCGGAATACAGAATCACAGATAATGACCTGATCGAAATAATTCACATTGGCAATATTCTCTGCCAAAGCTTCGGATGCCACTTTACCATCGCCTTCCAATTCGCTGCTCAGTATTTCATGATTATCTTTAGTTTTCAGTACAGGCATATTGTTTATCACAGCCACTTTTCTCACAGCATCCGGAAAACTGACATCGGCTGCCTGTAACTGGTCAAAAGATATGGTCTGCAAACTGCTGCAGGAAGCAAAAAGTGTCCCGGCAACTAGAATTATTAATGAGGCGGATCTTTTCATATTATCATTTTTTCTTAGGGAACAAAAATACGCTTATTTATGTAAGAAGTAAGTTAAAAGGAATAAAAAAAACGTCCGGGTAGTAAATTCTACCCGAACGTTTCTATAATAATCGTTATTTATCACGCATTTTGCCCGTGACAGTTCTTATATTTCTTACCGCTTCCGCAAGGACAAGGATCGTTACGACCCACTGTCTTTTCCGCACGAACCGGCTCACGCTTTACCTCGCGGGTGTCATGTTCGGCAGCAGCTTGCTGGTGAGGATCACTTAAATCCTGCTTTTCCTCTCTATACTGTTGACGAGGAGCCTGCGGTTCGGGAGCAGCTTCACGAACTTGTTCCGGTTCTTGAACCGGGATTTGTCCACGCATCAATACAGAAATGGTATTGTTATTGATCTTATTTACCATGTTGTCAAACAAATTGACAGATTCCAACTTAAAGATCAGCAGCGGATCTTTCTGCTCATAGCTAGCATTCTGTACAGAATGTTTCAGTTCATCCAGTTCACGCAGGTTTTCTTTCCATGCATCATCAATAGTATGAAGCAGAATCGCCTTCTCAAATGACTTCACAATCTCCTTGCCTTCTGTTTCATAAGCCGCCTTCAAGTTGACAGAGATATTATACAAGCGTTTGCCATCCGTAATAGGAATCATGATGTTTTCGTACATATGCCCTTGCATCTCATATACCTGTTTGATAACGGGATTGGCAATCTGGGCCATACGGTCTGTCTTGCGCTTGAAGTTGTTCATTGCCGCTTCAAAGGTTTTCTCAGCAAGATCTTCTTTTCTCATCTTGTTGTACTCCTCTTCTGTGAATGGTACTTCCATTGCCAATGTCTGCAATATTTCCATCTTCACATTATCAAAGTCGCCCAATTCTACAGCATAAGCGCAACGATCCCAAATCATATTCACGATATCCATACCGATACGCTCACCCATCAAGGCATGACGACGTTTGGTATAAACAGCCACACGCTGTTTGTTCATCACATCATCATATTCCAGCAAGCGTTTACGAATACCAAAGTTATTTTCTTCCACTTTCTTCTGAGCACGTTCAATGGAATTTGAAATCATCTTGTGTTCAATCATCTCACCTTCTTTGAAGCCAAGTTTATCCATTACACTGGCAATACGATCTGAAGAGAACAAACGCATCAAATCATCTTCCAATGATACAAAGAACACAGATGAGCCCGGGTCCCCTTGACGACCGGCACGACCACGCAACTGACGGTCCACGCGGCGACTTTCATGACGTTCCGTACCGATAATAGCCAAACCGCCCGCAGCTTTCACTTCCGGACTCAGCTTAATGTCGGTACCACGACCTGCCATGTTGGTAGCAATAGTCACGATACTCTTCTGACCTGCCTGTGCCACAATATCCGCCTCTCTTTGATGCAGTTTCGCATTCAACACATTATGCTCAATCTTGCGCATTGCAAGCATTTTGCTCAACATTTCAGAGATTTCCACCGAAGTGGTACCTACCAGAACAGGACGTCCTTCTTTTACCATTTCTTCAATCTCTTCGATGACAGCTTTATACTTCTCACGTTTTGTCTTATAAACGCGATCATTCATATCTTTACGGGCAATAGGACGATTCGTCGGAATAACAACGACATCCAATTTATAAATATCCCAAAGTTCTCCCGCTTCCGTTTCCGCTGTACCGGTCATACCCGACAATTTATGATACATACGGAAATAGTTCTGTAAAGTGATGGTAGCAAAGGTCTGGGTAGCAGCTTCCACCTTCACGCCTTCTTTGGCCTCAATAGCCTGATGTAAACCGTCAGAATAACGACGGCCTTCCATAATACGTCCTGTCTGTTCGTCAACAATCTTAACCTGTCCGTCGATTACAACATATTCGTCATCCTTTTCGAACATGGCATAAGCCTTCAGCAACTGGTTGATAGTGTGTACGCGTTCAGACTTGATAGCGTAATTTGTCATCAGTTCATCTTTCTTGGCCAGTTTTTCTTCTTCTGTCAAATCTGTCTCATTTTCCAAAGCAGACAATTGGGAAGTAATATCAGGCAAAACGAATAAAGTAGGATCTGCCGCATTTCCTGTAATCAAGTCAATACCTTTGTCGGTCAAATCTACGCTGTTTTGCTTTTCATCAATTACGAAATACAATGGATCAGTGGCTTCAGGCATACGCTTGTTATTCTGTTCCATATAAATTTCCTCGGTCTTCAGCATACCTGCCTTAATACCTTGTTCACTTAGGAACTTGATTAACGGCTTATTTTTGGGCAGTGCCTTATGACTACGGAACAATGCCAAAAATCCCTCTTCCTGATCTTTCTTGTCATCCGATGCAATCAAGCGTTTGGCATCGGCCAAATATTGGGTAGCCAACTTTTTCTGAGCTTCAAACAGACGCTCTACCAAAGGACGGAGTTGCTCAAACAACTGATCCTCACCTTTAGGAACAGGACCGGAAATAATCAACGGAGTACGAGCATCGTCAATCAATACAGAGTCCACCTCATCGACAATAGCATAATTATGTTTACGCTGCACCAAGTCTTTTGGACTGACAGCCATATTGTCACGCAAGTAATCGAAACCGAATTCATTATTCGTACCGAAAGTGATATCGGCCATATAAGCTCTGCGGCGTGCATCAGAATTGGGCTGGTGTTTATCAATACAGTCCACACTCAATCCATGGAACTGATACAATGGCCCCATCCATTCCGAGTCACGTTTTGACAAGTAATCATTAACAGTAACTACATGTACGCCATTACCGGTCAGTGCATTCAAAAATACAGGCAAAGTGGCTACCAACGTCTTACCTTCACCAGTAGCCATTTCGGCAATCTTGCCTTTATGTAACACTACACCACCGAATAACTGCACATCGTAATGCACCATGCTCCATACCATGTCATTACCACCAGCAATCCAATGGTTCTGCCAAATCGCCTTATCGTCCTCAATACGCACAAAATCTTTTCCTTGAGCAGCCAATTCACGGTCAAAATCGGTAGCGGTTACAACCAATTCCGGATTTTCAGAGAAACGGCGTGCAGTGTCTTTTACAATGGCAAAAGCCTGCGGAAGTACATCATCCAGTGCTTTTTCATATTTTTCCAGCACTTCTTTTTCCAGTTTGTCTATCTGCGCGAAGATGCCCTCACGATCTTCCAGTTCTGTAGTTTCGATAGTACCTTTCAATTCTTCTATCTTCTTTTGTTCCTCAGCAGCCGAATCAGAAATGTACTTCTTTAATTCTACTGTTTTTGCACGAAGCTCGTCATTGCTCAATTTGGCAATTTCCGGATAAACAGCCTTTATTTTATCAACCCATGGCTTGATTTCTTTCATGTCACGAGTGGCCTTATTTCCAAACAATTTGCCAATAAATTCATTAAATCCCATTGTATTTTTTGTTTTTATTATTTTCTAATTTGATTACTTTTGAAAGTGCAAAGTTACAATAAAATGCTGATTTATTTGCACTTCTCTCCTTAATATTATTTTCTGATGTCTGTCATTGGTGCCAGAACGGCTGCATTAGGAGCACGAATACGCATGTAATGGGCTACGGTGGGTGCTATATTGCCTATTTTTATAGGCGCATGGATTATTTCCGGTTTCATTCCGTTCCCAATGAAAATCAATGGAGCCGACGCATATGAATAGCGTTGCACCTGCGTATCAAGCGAATGTTCACGGAATACAGTCCAGCCTGGTAAGACTTCTATCCATAAGTCTCCGGAACATATCGGGTTATAGTAATTCTTTATTTTATCAATGGTAGGAGTCCACGCTCCCAATTGCAAACGTTGTGAAGAATACACATCTTTCACTCCGCTGAACTGTACCAAAAATTCTGCCGCACGATTTAATATCTCGGATATATTCAGTTGTTTCTGCTCTATCAGCTTATGATTCAAGTATATTTGCTGCTCAAAATGCGCCTCCACCCATTGTCCTTCACCGTAAATAGCAGCCAAATAAAGGTTCAACAGAGCAGAACAACGTTCAATATGGAATTCTCCACCCGGTATTTTATATTGAGGAGGATCAACAGGATCAGCGTCAGCATATCCTGTAGAGGTTATAAAGAATAAAGTATTGTTCAAACCAACTTTCCGGTCTATCAATTCCAATAATTCAGCAATACTGTTGTCCAGACGTACATAGGTATCCTGCATTTCCATCGGGAGTTCTGCAGGAGCCTTATGATCATAATTCCCGGCATAATATGCCAGTGACAAAAAGTCCGGAACAGCATCCTTTCCAATGGAAGTATTACTAAAACAAGCATTAACCAAACGGTTTACCTCATCATTAGCATAAGGGCTTGTTTTCAATTTACGGTATTTATTTTTCCGCTCGTCATCGAAATTATGCTTGAACGTAACTTGTTTGTTCTCGCTAGTCAAATATTTATAGACAGTCACAGGCAAATAAGGCTCCCACGACATATTGCCGATACGGAAATCCAATCCTTCACGGTCATTATAAGTAGTCACCCATGCAGGAAATGTACCATAATATGTACTGCCACTCCATTTTCCTGTTTCATCATTCAACCAGAATGCACCTTTCGAAGCATGACCGGCAGCCAACACCGCCATTTCACGTGTAGGAGCGATAGAATAAACTTCAGCTATTCCTTGTGTGGCTATTACCAACTCATCTGTCAAAGTCGACACCTTCATTTTCTGCGGAGAAGTGGACTCGGAAGTGTAAATACCCATAAAATCAGCATCGTCCACACAATTAAGGACTCGCAGAGTACTGCGGTCCATCCAGTTATCCCCCACGATTCCGTTGGTATAAGGTGTAGTGCCAGAATAAATGGCCGCTACAGCTGATGACTTATCCACATTAATAAAGTCATATTCGGCATTCCGATAAATCCGTCCTTCTCTCCACAACCGCTTGAAACCACGTTCACCGTATAAAGCCGAAAAAGCCTCTATATAATCAGTCCGCAACTGGTCAATAGTCAATCCGACCACCAACCTGGGAACCGCAGGAATGTTCTGTGCCTGCAACCCTGTTAATGCGATAACAGTCAAAAGAGAAGTTAAGATGCGTCCTTTCATTTATTGTTTTGTCTGTAATATAATAAAACGTGGTTTGCAGAACATATCAACAAACACAGTGCCAAAGGTAATACCGTTACATTGAATTTTTGCTGTACAAACGGCATTATCATTATAAAAAGTGTTAAATACACTACATTTATTGTATGATAGAGGTCTTTTTTACCTTTTATAGCTCGACAAACCATGACCGGAAGGTAAAGTAAAGGGATAGGATTCAATAAAAGGATAAGCCAATTGGACCCTACCGTAGGATGAGTAGAAAAAAAGACCAGGAAAGTAATGACACATCCCGCTAACCCTTGTACACCAAAAAGAAGCAAATCCCAAATCCAGATTATTTTCCTGGTTTTAAACTGCAACCATCCTACAAAACAAGTAATTCCTATTAAAATAAAGACACACGCCAGGGGTGACAATGGAAAACCGTCACCAACATTCTCCGGTTCTGCATCCACCACCTTTTTTTCATGCAGAATCAAAGGACGCACGCTGTCACCTACTACTATAGTCGCTTTTTTTGCCGCTTCCAGCAAATAAAAAGGGGCGAACATCTGCTTACGCGCATCAATAGGCTTATCAGCTTCACTGCCCAAACACATATCAATGCCCAGCTCATCCCATTTGTGTCCTTTAGTATATTGATGGACAATATCCCGAAAAGAGAGCCCCTCCTTTCCTTCAGAATAAACAACCTTCCCTTCAATACACCTTTCTATTACATCACGCGCACGGGTAGTGCAATTATCATAGAAAAAGTTATAACGGTAAACCCTATTCTCCGGCAGATAATTCTCTTCCAGCAATCTTCTGAGTTCCTGTTTTTCCGAAATAGTCAAATTCAATGTCTGCTGATAAACCGAGGAACCACGCATAGCATAACTGCCTTCAAAATAAGGATAACGGGTTACGCCCAATTCATAATCAGTTTCTCCTTTGACAAAACGATAGATAAAATGGGGAGTATTAAAGCTGAACATACCATAATTAAACACCCAGTCCTCTCCACGTGCCTTATCCTCATAGCGCAATGCCGTATGCCCGAACAAAGCATATATTTCCGTACCGGGAGCACAAGTCATCAGACTTACCTTTATGTTATCTTCCTGACCTCTAACCGATTGGCCCAAGAAAAAGAATAACAATATCAATGCTATAATTAATTTATTCATAAATTCCATTCTCTGTTTACCGATGCAAAAGTACACCTAAATATTAATTAATTCCTCACAAATACCATTTTTTATTGCTATTCCTATTTATTTTTTGCGTTACTTTGCAGCCGAAAAAGCAAAGTTGTGAATTTAATAATCGACATAGGAAACTCAGTAGCCAAATTGGCTATATTCGACAAAGGCGAGTTAGTTGAAGTATTTCGTGGCTCCAATCATTCTTTAGATTGCCTCCCGATGCTTTGCTCCCGATACCCGTTGAAACGAGGTATCATAGCTTCTGTCATAACACTAAGCAATACGATCCGGCACCAACTGGAAAGATTGCCTTTTAACATCATCGAATTAAGTCATGAAACCCCTGTTCCCGTCACTAATTTATATAAAACGCCTCAAACACTGGGCATGGACCGTTTAGCAGCTGTGGTCGCAGCAAACTGGCTGAAGCCTGGACACGATGTGCTGGTTATTGACGCAGGAACCTGTGTCACATACGATTTTATTGACGCTGACGGAGCCTATCATGGAGGCAATATTTCTCCAGGAATGCGTATGCGTTTCAAGGCATTGAACATATTCACCGACAAACTTCCCAAAGTAAGCGCTAAAGGAGAAGTTCCGATGTATGGACAATCTACAGAAACGGCTATCCGGGCAGGAGTCATTCGCGGAATGGAATTTGAAATGAGCGGCTATATCACCCATCTTCAAAAGAATTATCCGGAGCTTTTGGTTTTTTTAACGGGCGGAGATGAATTTTCTTTTGATACAAAATTAAAAAGTATCATCTTTGCAGATAGATTTTTAGTATTGAAAGGTTTAAACAGAATATTAAGCTATAATGATAAATTATAAAAGACTGATTAGTGCGTCAATATTACTCACAGTCACAGGGCTGGCCGTAGCCCAAACAAGCACAAATTCTCCCTATACACGCTACGGCTTTGGTCAGTTAGCTGATCAAAATTTTGGTAACAGTAAAGCAATGGGAGGAATAGCATACGGTTTGCGAAACGGCTACCAAATCAACGCGTCTAATCCGGCATCTTATACAGCTATCGATTCATTGACATTCTTGTTCGATGCAGGAATGACTCTTCAAAATGCGAACTTCAAGGATGGTAATGTAAAAACCAATGCTAAAAACTCAAGTTTTGACTATTTGGCCATGCAATTCCGTCTATGGCAAAAAATGGGAATGACAGTTGGTTTTCTTCCATTTTCTACAGTAGGTTACAACATTTCCAAAACACATGATTTTGAGGATGTAGACAATAACGGAAAGTGGGTCGAATCTTATAATGGCGACGGAGGCTTTCACCAGGTTTTTGTAGGATTAGGTTATAAAGTATTTAATAATTTGTCTGTTGGTGCAAATTTTTCATATCTTTATGGAGACATTACCCATCAATCCATGACAGCTATTGGAGCGACAGATACACGTAGTATCAAATTAGACAAATTTTCCATCAGTGATTATAAATTGGATTTTGGTTTACAGTATACTTATAAGTTAAACAAGAAAAACACAATAAATGTAGGTGCCGTTTATACACTGGGACATACCTTGCACGGAGATGCATATAAATATCATCAGACAGGTACGGAAAGTAATGGTTCCATTTATGTACAGTCACAAACTGGCGATACTATTCCAAACCCGTTTAAAATGCCACATACATTTGGTGCAGGTCTTACTTATGTATATGACAACCGCCTGACGATTGGGGTTGACTATACTTTACAAAAATGGAATACAGCCGATCTGACTTGGAGCAAGTTCAACAAAGAAAGTGTGGAAATGAATAACCGCACAAAAATAGCTTTTGGTGCGGAATTCGTACCAAGTTATATCAGCCACAACTATCTGAAGCGTATCCGTTACCGTATGGGAGCTTATTATTCAACTCCTTATAATAAGGTAAGCTATACTGATCCGGACACAGGAGCAACCAGTTTTCAAGACGGTGCACGCGAATATGGCGTCAGTGTAGGTTTCGGACTTCCCATGTTCCAAAGTAAATCTATGCTGAACATTTCCGGACAATACATTAAAGTCAGTCCTAAATTTAAAGGATTAATGGAAGAGAACTATTTGAGAATCAATATCGGGCTCACTTTCAATGAACGTTGGTTCATGAAATGGAAAGTGGATTGATAAATGGAGAGAAGCAAATAAATAACAACAACTAAATTTATATACGATGAAAATGAAGATGGTAACAGCGCTGTTCGTTCTTTCCTTAGGTACAACAGCTTCTTTCGCTCAGACCGGAGCGTCAGACGGATCAAGATTCGGACATGGTGAAGACAGTATCCGATGCTTGAAAAATATCAGTATTTACACTGAGTATGTCAAAACTAACAATTTCAAGGACGCCTATACTCCTTGGATGAGCGTATTTACAGAAGCCCCCAAAGCTCAAGTAAGTACTTATACTAATGGTGCAAAAATTCTTCGTGCTTTAATAGCCGGTGAAAAAGATGCAGCTAAGCAAAAACAATACTTCAATGAACTGATGAAAGTTCACGACCAGCGTATCCAATATCTGGACGATTTGAACAAGTTGGTTAAAAGAGATGCTACAAAGGGTTCAATTATCGGAATGAAGGCACATGACTACTTCACAATGGGTGGACAGGACATGAATGAAGCATACAACATGTTCAAAGAAGCCATTGAACTTGAAAAAGAAAATTCCGACTATTTTGTATTACAAGAATTCATGGATGCTGCTGCCCGTAAAATGAAGAGTGATGAAGCATACAAAGAACAATTCATTCAGGATTACTTGTTTGCATCAGGAGTTGCTGATGGAGCTTTAAAAGCTGCCACAAAGGAAAATGACAAAAAATTATTGAAAGTGGCAAAAGACAATATCGATGCATTTTTCATTAACAGTGGTGTAGCGACTTGCGACAACCTACAAGCTATCTATGCTCCGAAAGTTGAACAAAACAAAACTAATTTGGATTATCTGAAGCAAGTTATTTCTGTAATGCAGATGCTAAACTGTACAGAACAGGAAGCTTACTTTGCTGCATCTGAAGCCGCACATGCCATCGAACCGACTGCCGAAACTGCTGTAGGTTGCGGATACATGTATTACAAGAAAGGTGATATGGACAAATGTATCGACTATTTTGATCAGGCTATCAACTTAGAACAAGACCCATTAAAGAAAGCCGACTATGCATACAAAACCGCTGCTATTTTATTCAGCAAAAAACAGTTGAGCAAGGCAAAACAATATGCGCTGAAGTCAATCTCATTGGATGGAAACAATGGTAAGCCTTACATTTTAATTGCTAATATGTATGCATCAAGCCCTAACTGGAGTGATGAAGCCGCATTGAACAAGTGTACTTATTTTGCTGTTATCGACAAATTACAGAAAGCAAAAAGTGTAGATCCTAGTGTTGCTGAAGAAGCAAATAAACTAATTGGTACTTATGCAGCCCATACTCCTAAAGACGCAGACTTGTTCTTCCTCAGCTTGAAGAAAGGTGACTCTGTTACAATCGGTGGATGGATTGGTGAAACAACAACTATCAGATAATTATGTCGTCTGAAAAAAAACAAGAATCACACTTTATATTTCTAAACATAACAGTTGCCATTTGGGCAACTGTTATGTTTGTTTTATTCCCAGCATGCTCAGGAGGCGAAAAAAATCTGGCGGAAGCCATTACAGAAAGAGATTCATTGCCTAGCATGAAAACATTGGGGGTTACTACCCTTATATCCGATTCCGGTATTACCCGCTACAAAATTATCACAGAAGAATGGGAAATTTATGATAAAAAGAACCCTCCTTATTGGGCTTTTGAAAAAGGAGTTTATCTGGAAAAGTTTGATTCCCTATTCCATATTGATGCCAGCATAAAAGCCGATACAGCCTATTACTACGAGAAAAAGAAACTTTGGGAATTGAGAAGCAATGTGCATATCCGCAGCCAAAGAGGCGACAAATTTGACACAGACCTGCTCTTTTGGGATGAAAAACAGGAAAGGGTCTATTCTGACAAATTTATCCGCATTGAACAAGAAGACAAAATCATTACCGGTTATGGATTTGAATCCAACCAGCAAATGACAGAATATCAAATTTATAATAACACAGGTATTTTCACTGTAGAAGATACAGCACCAGCAGACAGTACAAAAGCTGTTGCAAATAGCACCAGAACTGATTCGATACGCTAATTCACTCACTATTATGGGTATTATTATACAAATTCTTATCACAATGGCTTTTTCCGCTTTTTTCTCCGGCATGGAAATAGCCTTTGTTTCATCCAATAAATTACGTTTTGAAATGGATCGTAACAGCCAAAGCATAAATTCACGTATACTTTCCATCTTCTTTCATAATCCGAACAATTTTATCTCTACCATGTTGGTAGGGAACAACATCGCTTTGGTCATTTACGGTATATTGATGGCACAAGTCATTGAACAAAACTTGCTGGCAGGATTGATAGACAACCACTTTTTATTAGTACTGATCCAAACAATTATTTCCACATTAATCATCTTGGTCACAGGAGAGTTCCTGCCTAAAACCTTATTTAAGATTAATCCCAATTTCACTCTGAATATTTTTGCAGTTCCCACTTACATTTGCTATGTCTTGCTCTATCCCATCAGCAAGTTTGCTTCGGGAATATCCAATATATTACTTTACATTATAGGCATTAAAACAAATAAAGAAGCCAATGAAAAAGCTTTTACTAAAGTCGATCTAGATTACTTTATTCAAAGCAGTATACAAGATGTTCAAAATGAACAAGACATAGACACCGAAGTCAAGATATTCCAAAATGCACTAGATTTTTCGAATATCAGAATTAGGGATTGTATGGTACCCAGAACCGAAATTGTTGCCATAGAATATGGAACTCCCATAGAAGAACTAAAAGCCCGCTTCATTGAAAGCGGAATCAGTAAAATCATTGTCTATAAAGAAAACATTGACAATATTATAGGTTATATCCATTCTTCTGAAATGTTTCGTGAACAGACCGACTGGACTAAGAGTGTCCGCCAACTACCTATTGCTCCCGAAACGATGGGAGCGCATAAGCTGATGAAACTATTCATGCAGCAAAAGAAATCCTTAGCTGTAGTAGTCGATGAATTCGGAGGTACATCCGGCATCGTGGCGCTAGAAGATTTAGTGGAAGAAATTTTCGGTGAAATAGAAGATGAGCATGACACGACTTCTTACATAGCCAAATCTGTCGGTGACAATGAATACATCCTTTCCGGACGTCTGGAAATAGAAAAAGCCAATGAATTGTTCTCACTTGACCTACCGGAAAATGATGATTACCAAACTATCGGTGGACTCATCCTGCACCAATACCAAAGCTTCCCCAAAATACATGAAGAGATCACTTTCGATAAATTCCATTTCAAAATAATTAAAGTAACAGCAACCAAAATTGAATTAGTAAAGTTGAAAGTAACCGAATAATAGATTTTTTTCACAATAAAATAGCTTGTAAGCTGCATTTTTTGTATCTTCGTGCGCTAAATCTATGAAGTATAAAAAAACAATAAACAAAAATAGTAAAATTAAATGGCAACATTACAAACAATCAGAAGTAAAGGCCCTCTGTTGGTCGTTGTAATCGGACTTGCCCTCTTCGCATTCATTGCCGGAGACGCATGGAAGGTTCTCCAACCACATCAGGGTAAACAAGACGTAGGTGAAGTGAATGGAAAAACACTTACAGCACAAGAGTATCAAAAAATGGTAGACGAATACACAGAAGTCATTAAATTGACACAAGGTGTTTCTGCATTAAATGACGACCAACTGACTCAAGTGAAAGACCAAGTATGGCAATCTTACGTAAATAACCAATTAATCGCAGCAGAAGCTGCAAAATTGGGACTGACTGTCAGCAAAGCTGAAGTTCAAGCAATCATTGAGGAGGGTACTAACCCCTTATTAATGCAAACTCCGTTCCGCAATCCGCAAACCGGTGCTTTCGACAAAGATATGCTGAAAAAATTCCTGGTAGATTACGCTCACCTGGATGCAAGCAAAATGCCTGCACAATATGTAGAATACTATCAAAAAATGGGAGCTTTTTGGAATTTTATTGAAAAGACTTTGATCCAATCTACTTTAGCTGAAAAATATCAGAACCTGATTGCAAAATCATTGATCTCAAATCCGGTTGCAGCTGAAGATGCGTTTACATCACGCACTGAACAATCAGACGTTTTACTGGCTGCAATTCCTTATTCTTCTATCAGCGATTCAACTATCACGGTTTCAAACAGCGAAATCAAAGATCTGTATAACAAGAAAAAAAGTTCTTTCGAACAGCCGGTTGAAACTCGTAACATCAAATACATTGATGTATTGGTAACTCCATCTGAAGAAGATCGCAAAGAAGTATTAAATGAAGTAACCGAATATGCCAACCAGCTAGGTACCGCTGCCGACATGAACACATTCATCCGTTCCACCGGCTCTGTTGTTCCTTTTTCTGAAATTGCAATCAACAAGACTGTATATCCTAATGATGTAGTTGCTCGTTTGGACTCTGTAACTATCAACGAAGTATATGGTCCTTACTATAATCAGGCAGATGATTCATATAATGCTTTTAAAATTATTGCCAAGCAGACTGCTCCCGATTCAATCCAATATCGTCAAATTCAGGTATATGCTGAAGATGCTGCTAAAACCGCAACTTTAGCCGATAGTATTTTCAATGCACTGAAAGATGGAGCTGACTTTGCTGATATCGCAAAAAAATATGGTCAGACAGGTGAAGCAACCTGGTTGACTGCACGCAACTATGAAGGTGCTGCATTAGATGCTGACAATGCTAAATACATCAACACATTGATTAATTCTAATGTTAAAGAATTAAGCAATCTTCAGATCGGACAAGCTAACGTTATTCTTCAAGTGTTGGATAAAAAAGCCATGAAAGATAAATATAAAGTTGCAGTGATTAAACGTCCGGTTGAATTCAGCAAAGAAACATACAACAAGGCATATAATGATTTCAGCCAATTCGTAGCGCAGAACACTACAATGGATAAGATTGTTGCCAATGCAGAAGAAAGCGGATACCGCTTGTTAGAACGTGCTGATTTCCGTAGCGCAGAACACCGTGTGGGTGGTGTAAAAGGAACCCGTGAAGCGTTGAAATGGATTTTTGCAGCCAAAGAAGGTGAAGTGTCTCCATTGTATGAATGTGGTGAGAACGATCATCTGATGGTAGTTGCTCTTGAAAAGATTAATCCTGCCGGATATCGTAATATCAACTTGGTTGCCGACATGCTGAAAGCAGAAATCATCAAAGATAAAAAAGCTGAAAAACTGATAGCTGAAATGAAAGGCGCAAACAGCATTGCCCAAGTGAAAAATATGGCAAATGCAGTTAGCGATTCTGTAAAACATATCACTTTCTCTGCTCCGGCATATGTTTCAGTAACTCGCGCCAGCGAACCAGCTTTAGGTGCTTATGCAAGCAAAGCTGAAGTAAACAAGTTAACTGGTCCTATCAAGGGTAATGCAGGTGTTTACATGATTCAGGTTTATAACAAAGAAAAAAGTGCAGAAGAATTTGATGCTAAAAACGAAGAAAACAACTTGTCTAATATGGCAGGACGTTATGCTAGCAGTTTCATCAATGACCTCTACAAAAAAGCTGAAGTGAAAGATGACCGTTATCTGTACTTCTAATCTGTAGTATATAATCCTATAAATATAAAAACAGGCTGTATCAAATGATTGGTACAGCCTGTTTTTATATTCTTCCTGTCGTTGGTGACAGGACGTTTTTTTAAAAGATCAAGAGCTTTTAAAAAAAGATAACCGCCTTTTTAAAAAAGAACAAGAGCTTTTTTAAAAACGTCTTGATCTTTTTTACCCCTGCCGGAAATTCCATCGTAAGCCTCATTTCGTAGAAACCCTTCTCATGCATACTTCTTACGATAGAAAAGCCTGAAAATGTCCTACTTTGCATCAAACACAAACAGCCTGTAAAAAATATACATAACTGACAACAAGCATGTTATGTAAAAAAAAACTTCAAAACATAGTGAGGGCATGAGAGTATAAGTGAGAGCAAGTATTTTTACCGTCAACACATAAGTAATTTATAATTAGCCTGTTATACACACAATGAGAGCATGAGGGCATACATGCTCGAAGTTCCTGTATCGAAAAGCTGACAGGTCAGAGATACTTCCGAAAGTTGACCGAAGAACAAAATGATCCTTCAAGAACGGTAATCCTCCTTAATGTTACAGGTGTACTCCAAAAACTGTCAAAACATCGAAATCTCAAGTCCAAAGTAGCAATATGTATAAGCTACCAACTAAAAATAATGGGAATGGTGAATTGATTCACATAAAACTCCCGATACCATTTCTTTGAATTGAAATAATACCCCGTACTCCATTTTTCATTCACTAATTGAAGTACCCGCAATGCTTCGGCATCCATTAATGGATCAAGTCCTCTCACCAGCCGAAAATCTTTCATTGAACCATCTATATCCACATTGAAACTATAAATCACCCGTCCCTGCTTTCCCGTAGCTTTCATTTCGGGAGTTATTTTCAGATGAGAATTTATAAATTGCGTCAAAGCAACAGTACCACCGGGATAAGAAGAGTATCTATAAGGCTCCCAAGTGGTCTTTTCCAAATCTTCCTGTGCACATTCCCTATACAATAAATAATGTTCCAGATCCTCTTTCCAAAAACGCATAGTCAAAAAATAATCATATGGCACAGGTTTGCTGTTTTTCATGGCAGGAATCAGCCGGGGAAAATTAGAAAGAATACGTATAGCCTCTTTATCAAAAGCCGGATGAGTGCCTTTTATCACACGGATATTCATAATCTCCCCGTTTTCATTCACCGTAAAACGGCAAATAGCAACGGCTTTATCCACTTTATCATCAGGCCAACCCATATTTCCCATAACAAGACTACGAATATCATCTGGAAAGACAGGCATGGAATCGACAAATTGTCCCCTGCAAGATTCCAGAACTTGCTGCTGCCGCCAAATACGGTCACTGTAAATATCAGGATTAAAAGGAATATGAAAGACTACAGTACTATCTATATCTCTACCCGCTTTCTTTGCAGGCTGCCATTCACGCATCCCCTCAATCACATCTTCGGCCGCCTTGGCAAACAAAGGATGAGTGGCTTCAATATATTTACTACGGACAATACCCAAACTATCAATGCGGAGTGTACACACTGCTTCACCTGCAATATCCGCCTTTAATAAAGAATCCGGATATACAAGCTGCCACACAGCATAATCCGTAATACCTTTTACTGTGGGATAATATGGTGGAAGATTCATATTCTTTTGTGCATAAAAAGATAGAAAGGGAAATATGCACCCTATTAATAAAAGTGATAATCTATTATTCATGTCTAAGTCAAGTTTTCACAAAATTAGCGACTACACATGATATAAACAATACCACTAACATTAATATATATAAAAGAAAGCGGAGATGCCTCATCGCACCCCCGCTTTCTATACTAAATACTAACTATTAATTATTTTCAGGACGAAGTTTACGTACGGTTACAGCCGTCTGCCACATTTCGCTTTCACGCAATGCTTTCAATTCTTCTTCCAATTTTTCACGATAATCGGGTTTAGAGTTAGAATCGATAGAAATCTGAGCCTCGTTGCCAGTCTTCACACTGTGATATAACTTTTCAACTACAGGTTTGATAGCATCATGAAACGGAGTCATCCAATCCAATGCACCGCGCTGAGCAGTAGTAGAGCAGTTAGCATACATCCAGTCCATACCATTCTTAGCAAACAAAGGCATCAATGACTGGGTTAATTCTTCTACAGTTTCATTAAACGCTTCAGAAGGGCTATGTCCGTTTTCACGCAATACTTCATACTGAGCCAACAACAATCCTTGGATAGCCCCCATTAAAGAACCGCGTTCACCAGTCAAGTCAGAAGTTGCTTCACGCTGGAAAGTAGTTTCGAACAAATAGCCTGAACCGATACCAATACCCAATGCAATAGTACGTTCATAAGCCTTGCCGGTTACATCCTGATAGATAGCGTATGAAGAGTTCAAACCACGACCTTCCAAGAACATGGTACGCAGTGAAGTACCCGACCCTTTAGGAGCTACCATGATCACATCAATATCAGCAGGAGGAACTACCCCTGTACGGTCACTCCAAGTAATAGCAAAGCCATGAGAGAAATAAAGTGCCTTGCCTTGAGTCAAGCAAGGTTTGATAGTCGGCCATACAGACATAACAGCTGCATCAGATAACAGACACATTACGATAGTCGCTTTCTGACAAGCCTCTTCAATACCAAACAGAGTTTCACCCGGAACCCATCCGTCAGCAACTGCTTTTTCATATGTTTTTCCCGGACGCTGACCAACGATTACATTGAAACCATTGTCCCGGAGATTCAAAGACTGCCCCGGTCCCTGCACACCATACCCGATCACAGCGATTGTTTCATCTTTCAATACTTCACGTGCTTTTTCCAAAGGAAATTCATCGCGGATAACTACAGTTTCTGTAACGCCGCCAAAATTCAATTGTGCCATTTTAAATTATAAATTAAAAATTAAAAATTAGATTCTAAATAAATATCACCTTACTGCGAACGACAACATCTGTGCCATTCTTCTTCACCTCTATATCATATTCTTTCTCCCCCACTTCCTCGCGGTAGAAACTCAATATATCACCATAATAACTTTCAGCTACATAAGCCATCTCAAAACGTTTAATCCGTTTCTCCTTAAAAAATTCTATAGGAAACAGGTCGAGAATATGTTCTATATACTTAATACTGTTCACATGACCATTGATATCAATATCGCTATATCTGGTCTGGTATTCAGAAACCGGAGTTTTCTCTGTCACCTTAATACGACCGGGCTTGCTTATAGGACATTCCTTATCGCATACATAATCAGTGATACTACCTCCGTGAAGCGTAAGCAAGTCAGCTGGTTTGCGAGTTTCCATACTGATCATCGCCCATACGGAACGGGCGTATCCGACAGCTTTTCCTTCCTTATCCAAAATTGCAAAATTACGGTCTGTAAAAAGGCGATACACGTTCTCCACCCATGTCTGAATACTGAATCCCTCATATTGACAAGGCATATTCTCTAACTCTACAGCTAAACGGGAAAGTACCCATGTATAATGATTCTCATTGAGTGTAGCAATTCCAAATCCCCGGTCGGCAGCATGAAAGCCGGCACAATTCAGCAAATGGTTACCCAGCACACTCATAGTCAACTTTCCACTGAAATCACAGTGAAAGGGTTCTGCCACAAATCTGTATGTTCCTACTTTATTCTCACTCATCATTATTCCGTTTTTTGCTGGCGATACTTTTCCTCGCGTTGGGTCAGATATTCGTTCACACGCTCGAAACAACTGGTAGTAATCGCCACACGTCCCGAACGTACAAACTGCAACACACATCCCAATCCGCGCAACTCCTCATAAAGAGCAGTAATTTCCTCACTCATTCCATTCTTTTCAACAATAGAGAAAACCGGATTTACTTCTACAATGCGGGCACTATAACGGCGGATAACTTTAGATGCCATAGGATTCTCCTGAAATTCAGGAGTAGAAACCTTGTACAAAGCAATCTCATGCTGATAAATCTCACTATCAGTAAAATAATGTGCCTGCAAAACATCTATTTTCTTCTCAATCTGCTTCACCACCTTTTCTATCACATCCTGAGTAGTCCAGACAGTAATAGTATATTTATGCACTCCCTTGATGGAAGACGCAGAAACATTAAGACTTTCGATATTGATTTGGCGACGAGTAAACACAGCCGTAATCTGGTTCAGCAAACCGGCGATATTTTCTGAATGAACGATTAATGTATATAATGTCTTATCCATAATTATTAAATTAGCATTCCAGTAACATCTGATTCACCGAGCTTCCCGGAGGTGTCATCGGCAATACATTTCCCTCTTCTATCACACAAGCCTCCAACAGGAACGGCCCGTCATTAGCCAGCATCTCATGGATAGCATCCTGCAATTCCTCGCGCTTCATGACACGACGGGCAGGAATCTCGTATGCCTCGGCAATCTTCATGTAATCCGGATTCAACATCGGAGTAAATGAATAACGATGACCGAAAAACATAGCTTGCCACTGACGAACATTACCCAAATAGTTATTGTTCAACAAAATAATCTTTACCGGCGCTTTTTGCTCCATGATAGTTCCCAATTCTTGAATATTCATCTGCAAACCGCCATCACCCATAAATACGCATACAGTACGATCCGGGCAACCGAAAGTAGCGCCTATAGCAGCGGGAAGACCGAATCCCATTGTTCCCAATCCACCCGAAGTTACAATGCTACGGTTCTTACTGTATTTAAAATAACGAGCAGCCATCATTTGGTTCTGTCCCACATCTGTCACCAGTACGGCCTCATTATTCGAAGCCTCACTCACCGCACGCACCACTTCACCCATATTCAACGCCCCGTCAACAGGATGAATTTCTTTACTGATAACATGTTCATATTCCGTCTTTTCATATTCAGCAAAGCTATCAATCCATTCGGAATGTTTATTCTCCCGGATAAGTTGCGTCAGCATAGCTAGCGTATGTTTACAATTACCTAATACGGGTACATCCACTTTTACATTCTTGTCTATTTCAGAATGGTCAATATCCAAATGAATCACCTTTGCCTGTTTAGCATATGTATCTAATTTTCCGGTTACACGGTCGTCAAAACGCATACCTACGGCAATCAACACATCACATTCATTAGTCTTGACATTGGGCCCCAGATTTCCATGCATACCTAACATTCCTTTATTTAAAGGATGCGAAGTCGGTATAGCCGAAAGTCCCAGCAAAGTACAGCCACAAGGCATATCGGCTTTTTCTATGAATGCACGTAACTCATCTTGCGCGTTACCCAACTCTACCCCCTGCCCTACCAACACTAATGGCCTTTGGGCATTGTTTATCAATTCGGCAGCCTCCTGAAGAGATTCCTTATCAGGATTAGGTTCCGGATCATAACTACGGATAAAATCAAGCTTCATCGGTTCATAATCCACCATCTCCACTTGTGCATTCTTGGCAAAGTCCAGAACAACAGGACCGGGACGTCCGCTTTTGGCTATATAGAAAGCACGGGCTACAGCCCAAGCTACATCTTCCGCACGGCGAATTTGGTAACTCCATTTGGTAATAGGCTGAGTGATGCCCACCAGATCTACTTCCTGAAAAGCATCCGTACCCAAAAAAGAAGCTCCTACCTGTCCGGCAATCACCACAATAGGCGTGCTGTCAATCATAGCATCGGCAATGCCGGTGATGGTATTTGTCGCACCGGGTCCGCTAGTCACCAAACAGACACCAACCTCCCCGGATACGCGGGCAAATCCCTGTGCTGCATGGGCAGCTCCCTGTTCATGACGGACCAATATATGGTTCAATGTATCTTTATGATGATATAAAGCATCAAAAGTAGGCATGATAGAACCTCCGGGATATCCGAAAAGAGTTTTTACTCCTTGATACTCCAAAGAACGCATCATCGCCTCTGCTCCTGTTATCTTTTCTTTTGCCATAATTGTTTAGTTGAGAATTGAGATTCAAAAAAATACGATGCCGGACAACTGGCCGATGACAACGAAACTGTTTTTTATTCTCAATTTTTAATTTCTAATTTAGTCAATGATTCTCACTCCTCCTTTATCTGCAGAACTTACCATACTAGCGTATGCCTTCAAGCTTTTAGGAACTTTACGGTCGCGGGTCACCGGTGCCATCGGTCGGGCGGCCAATTCTTCGTCGCTCAGTTTCACATTGATACTGCGGTTCGGAATATCGATTTCAATTATATCACCATCCACTATTTTTCCGATATTACCACCCGCTGCAGCTTCGGGAGAAATATGCCCGATGCTTAATCCCGAGGTTCCTCCACTAAAACGTCCGTCGGTAATCAGAGCACATTCTTTTCCTAAATGCTTGGATTTGATATAAGAAGTAGGATAAAGCATTTCCTGCATACCGGGACCACCTTTCGGACCTTCATGAGTGATAACAACAACATCTCCGCTGACTACCTTTCCTCCTAGAATACCTTCACAAGCAGCATCCTGCGAATCGAACACCTTGGCAGGTCCCGAGAATTTCCAAATACTTTCATCCACTCCGGCTGTTTTCACTACGCAACCATCCTGTGCAATGTTCCCTTTCAAAACGGCCAAACCTCCGTCCTTACTATAAGCATGTTGCAAATCACGGATACAACCATTGGCACGATCTGTATCCAGTTCTTTATAAACAGCATTCTGAGAACCCAGCTTTATATTGAATTTGTTTCCCGGAGCACTTGAATAGATACGTTTTGCTTCAGTATCCACTTCCTTCTTACATATATTATATTTTTCGACAGCTTCCGCCAATGTCAGACCGTCCACTCGTTTCACATCGGTTTTCAGCAAACCACCCTTGGATAATTCTCCCAATATATTAAGGATACCGCCGGCACGGTTCACATCCTGGATATGATATTTCTGTGTGTTCGGAGCTACTTTACACAAACAAGGCACATGGCGTGAAAGCATATCAATATCATCCATCTTGAAATCTACTTCCGCCTCGTGGGCGATAGCTAAAAGATGGAGCACAGTATTGGTGGAACCACCCATTGCAATATCCAATGTCATGGCATTCAGAAAAGCATCACGAGTAGCAATGCTGCGTGGCAACACGCTGTCATCTCCTTCCTCATAGTATTTATAAGCATTCTTCACTATCAGAGCAGCCGCATCTTTAAACAACTGAGTACGGTTGGCATGAGTTGCCAAAATAGTGCCATTACCCGGAAGTCCCAGACCAATAGCCTCATTAAGACAATTCATGGAATTAGCCGTAAACATACCTGAACAGCATCCACAGCCGGGACACGCATTATCTTCTATTTGAGCCACATCCTCATCGCTGACCGATGCATCAGCAGATTTAATCATGGCGTCTATCAAATCAAGATGCTGGTTATTCCATTCTCCTGCCTCCATAGGACCACCCGATACAAAAACAGTCGGTATGTTCAGCCGCATGGCAGCCATCAGCATACCCGGAGTGATTTTGTCACAATTACTGATACACACCATTGCATCCGCCTTATGAGCATTCACCATATATTCCACGCTGTCGGCAATGATATCACGACTGGGCAGTGAATATAGCATACCATCGTGTCCCATAGCTATTCCGTCATCAATGGCAATTGTATTGAACTCTGCTGCAAAACATCCCAGTTTTTCGATCTCGGCTTTTACTTGCTGACCTATTTCATGCAGATGGGTATGTCCCGGAACAAACTGTGTAAACGAATTTACTATGGCTATAATGGGCTTGCCCATCATTTCTTTTTTCATGCCGTTAGCTACCCATAAAGCTCTCGCTCCTGCCATACGGCGACCCTGTGTGCTAAACGAACTGCGTAACTGATTCTTCATCTTATTCTAAATCTATAACGTCCTATACTTATTGAAAAAGCCTTCCTCACCATGTGAGAAAGGCTTTCAATTATTTCTTTATATGTACAACTACACATACACAACCTTTCTCACGCTCCCAGTGTGACCACCACCACGACGCGAATAATATGCAGGACTGCCAGGTTATTTAGAGTAGTAATATTCATATATCTGTTTTCTTTGTTTCTTTAACGACTGCAAAGGTAAAGCGTTTTTTGTAACAAACAAATAAAATGAAGATTTTTTTTCTTATAAATTATCATTCGTAACTAAATCGGGCTTTAAACAATCATTTTATCACAAATATACACTATATCTTCCGACGGATAAATAAAAAAGAGAATACAAACCAATGCACTCTCTTTTCTATTCATTTATTTCACTTTATAAATTTATTTATTCGCCGCATCTTCCATATAGGAATCCAACCCTTTGTTTTTCAATGTGACATTCAACAACTGCACATACTTCTTGTACTGCTCATTTGTCAATGTACGTTTCATCAGTTTGAAGTTTCCATATACGGCTTCACGCAATTTTTTACCTTGTTTAGCTTCTTTTGCGTAGCTTGCGCTTTGCACTTTGTCAGCAAAATAATCAGAAATATTAGCAACCTCCTCCATCTGACGTGCATCCAGATTCAAATATTTGCTCAACTTTGCGACGTTAACATCTACCTTCCAATCTTTACCTTCTACTTTTTCTCCTGCAAAACTTGTAGCTGACATTCCTAATGCCACTACAACCAACAATACTAAACGTTTCATAATACCTAAAATTTTAATTTGTTAAACCTAAAAACAATTTACTTAGTACCTAAGAACTAAATAATACCTTTTAAAAACAATCTCGTTATCTCTTTCTCTTTACGTTGCAAATATAACAACATGCTTTATAACATGTTGTCATATATCTGTTAATTAAAGCAAACATCTATCAAAACGAGCAGTTAATTGATTTATATCAAGGATTAAACGCCACCGAAAATGCATTTATAGTATCATAATAACAAATTTATGTAATATAAACGTAATAACAAAGGATTAAGGGGAATTAATTCGTATCTTTGCCAACGGAAAACTTACGTAAGTAGTTTATATTACATTATTATAATAAGAAAACATGGAAAATAAGTACATCACCGTAGCATACAAACTTTATGTAATGCAAGACGGCCAGAAAACATTGGTAGAAGAAGCAACTGTAGAACATCCTTTCCAGTTCATATCCGGCTTAGGAACCACACTGGAACGCTTTGAAACAGAAATAACAGCCTTGAAGAAGGGTGATAAATTTGAATTTGTCATTCCTACCGCAGAAGCCTACGGAGAATATATGCCCGAAGGTGTGCGCACTGTATCTAAAGATATGTTCACCATTGATGGTGTTTTTGATGAAGAACGTATCTTCCCGGGGGCTGTCATTCCCTTACAGGACAATGAAGGCCATCACTTCTACGCTACCGTAAGCGAAGTAACCAATGACACTGTTACTGTAGATTTAAACCATCCTCATGCAGGTAAAGATCTCACTTTTGAAGGTGAAGTAGTAGAATCCCGCACAGCCACTAATGAAGAAATTCAGGAAATGGTAAAAATGATGAGTGGAGAAGGATGCGGCTGTGGTTGTGGTGACTGCGGAGGTGGATGCGGTGATGGTTGTAGTGATGAAAACAACTGTGGATGCGGACATTGCCACTAATCCAATTTGAAAAATAATAAAACGAGAAAAGGGCGGATTTTTTGTTCCGCCCTTTTTGTTTCTCTCTATAGGATATCCGGATATTTCTTAATCTTTTCAGAATACTCCTATCGATAATATAAATTCTATCGCAAAATTATCGCTTTATTACTTTTCCACATTCTGTGTAATCGTTCCATTTCCAGGATTAGATACGGCTTCACGCGGAAAAGGCATAATCCATAAATGCGAATCAGACTTTAGAATATACTCTTTTCCTTCAATAGTGCGTGGAAAAGTACGGGCATACTCCGGATCCTTATTCAAACGTCTATAATCACAATATATAACCTGAGTCTGAATATATTCACTCTCTTTATCTCTTATTATTTTTTCCACTGCTTCTTTCGTTGTTGCAGCAGTCCAATCTTGATAAAACTCAGGAAGAATACGTGTTTTTCTCACCTTATTCACCAGTTCCATTGCTTCTCTAATATTAGCTTCTCCCCCTTTACGAGCCAAACATTCGGCCTTTATATAATACATTTCAGGTGAACGCATACCTCCTTTATTCATTTCCAAAGCATAGATACCCGCATAATAAGGAATACCGGAAGATGACACTCTGGATTTCCAATGGGTCAGCAGACGAGTATCCCCCTTTTCAAAACGAGTCGCCCGTTCAGGAGAAATAGCGTAGCTTGTGTTATTCAAACCAGTCCAGCCTGAAGTGGAAGATCCATAACAATAAATATAATTCTCTACATTATCTGTTTCAGGATTACCGGCTACCCCTGATGTATAATTCTTGGGATCATCATAGCGCTCCTTATCCGCCTCATAAAGATCTATCCAGTTAAAAAGCTGGTCATTTTGCTCCAATGCCAATGAAGCGTTCTTCAAAGCATTGTCATAATCCCCCATAGACAAATACACTCGAGCCAACATACCATATCCAAGTGCCCGATTAGGATGAAGAATCGACTCACTATGTACAGGCAGATCTTCAACCGCCTTATTCAAATCATCAAGCATAAACTCATACATTGTTTGCAAAGTTACCTGCGGCGACGGAGCCTCCACAGAAGCCGAAGTTATCAAAGGAACTGACAGTTTATCCTTAGTAGCCTCATCATACTGGTCAGCATAAAAATTAGCCAAATAAAAATAATGCATGGCTCTAAGAACACGTCCCTGAGCTATTAACTGACGGCGCTGAACCTCCGTACATTCTGTCGCATCCGGTACATCCTCTACGATTAGATTCCACGCAAAAAGTCCCTCATAAGCATTAAAATAAGGGTTCTTATCATTGCCTGTCATTAAGTCTATTCGATTTACAGATTCATCTGCGTAATAATTGGCACGTGTTAACGACGGACTAGTTACGGCAGAAGGAAGTTTAAATATATCTCCTGCTAATACCGCAAGCTGATCGGGATCAAGAAAATGGTAGGAAAAATTATTTCGGATAAAAGCATTATAGTCTTCCCATGTCTTCGGAATCTTCTGCCCTTTCGGCACATCATCCAAATAATCATCACAAGCGGAAAGCATCATAGCCACCATAACAAAAAGCAGACTGCTTATCTTTATCATTTGTTTTTTCATATTATTCATTCTTTAAAAATTCAAATACAATCCCCATACATAATTCGGTTTCACTTTACCGCCTAAATCGTAATTCGCTTTACTATCAAAAGCAAATGTTGCTACATTCTCTACATTGAACTGAAGACGAGCGCCGGAAAGAGAAATTTTCTTGCACCAATGGGCCGGAACTCTGTACGCCAATGAAATATTACTCAAACGAATATTTGATGCATCATACACAAACAAATCCGAATAACGATATAATTCCGTACGGTGTGTATTAAAATTCTCCGTATCATTAGAGAAAAGCAGACGTGGTACGTCCGTTACATCCCCAGGCTGAGTCCAACGGTCCACTATACCCTTAGCAGTAGATGTAATACGTCCGTTCGACATGTTAATGCTTGGAATATTGCTTGACCGCAACTTGTGACCTGCATCCAATATCAGCATTGCTGAAAATTCAAAACCTTTATAACGTAATACATTGGTTAACGAAGCATTATGTATAGGAACAGTCGTACCACAATAAACCAATGCATGATAATCACGTGCAGGACCTGAAGTGACATTATTTTCCGCATCATATACCTGTGGATCACCATTCTCATTCAATCCAGCCCACTTATACGCATAAATACCATATAATGGTTTTCCAACCATAGGATAACTGGTAGGCATACTTATACGGCTATCCCACAAACTTGGTTGCACACTGATGTGTTTTACTTTATTACGATTAAATGCATATAACAATGAAGCGTTCCAACTAAAGTCCTTCTGACGGATAATCTCTCCGCTCAAAGTGATTTCCACTCCCCGGTTTACCATTTTTCCATTATTCGTCATCAACGTTGTATAGCCAAACCCTTGTGTAGGACTACCATTTATAGCAGCAAGTAGATCAACACTATATTTATTATAATACTCTATTGTTCCCGACAGACGATGACGGAACAAAGCAAAATCTACACCTACATTCACAGTCGTTGTCTTTTCCCAACGGATATCCTTATTGGGAGGAGTATTCACAGACCCTGCCATACCATCCACAAGGCTGGAATCATAATAGGAAGCTATCAGATAGGGAGCTGTATTACGCCCAATATTACCACCAATACCGTATGAAGCGCGTAATTTCAACATGTCTACAAAATCCGCTTGAAAGAATTTCTCTTTATAGATATTCCAACTTCCCCCGACTGACCATAAAGGTTTATTCTGGTATTTCGAATTAGTTCCCCACAAGTTCGAACGATCCCAACGAATACTTCCAGAAAGTACATATTTATCATCATACGTATACGATGCATTCGAATAGAAGGAAACAAAACGATTAAGCAATTCACGAGACGAAGCAATACTATTCTGATCTAACTGAGCAGATCCTAACAAGCCCGAAAAATAAGCCAAATCTTTCATATTATAATTTTGCCATGTTTTAAGCTCCGGATCATATCCGTATACCGTATTTTCATCAAAATTAATCAATGAATGGCGCACTTCCTGTCCTAATATCCATACTAAATTATGCTTTTCATCAAATGTTTTATCAAGACTCAACTGTTGACGGAAGTTATAACTATGTTTGCTGTTCTTCAACGTATGAAACGAATCTCCATTCGGCAGATTATATACCAAAGAACTGCCATTCGGTGATTTGCTGGTAAAATCATTAATACGCTTACGCATAAAATTTGACTCTTTCTCACCCAATGATTCATAATCCGAATCACTTGTTTCATATTGGAACATCACATTGTAATTCAACCAAGAAGTCAAATCAAACTTCAACTTAGCATAAGCGCGGGTTTCAAAAGTTTTGGTTGTATTAAGAGCATAATTCAACTCATCCATCGGCACGAGATCTTCTGAATACAGCCCATATTGATCCACTAAATCACGACGTGACTTGTCACTTTGTGAAGGTGCCACAAAATAACTTCCATCTGCATTGACCAACGGATCATAAGGCATGACAGAAAAGCCCGGATCAAACAAATCATATGACTGGTTCTTCTCTTTGCCATATTTCAGATAAACGCCTGTATCAAAATGCAACCAATTGGTTAGCTGTAATGAATTAGTAATATTGATACCTAATTTCCAATCACTATGATTTATATCCTCATAATCATTATCCCAATAAGTAGTAGAGAAATTAAAAGAATTACGCTCTGTTGTTTTACCTACCCTCAAATTATACTGCTGGTAAAAAGGGTTACGCTTACCATATTTTTCTGCCTGATCATAATATTGATAACCGTAGGAAGCCAACTGATTCAGAATTTTATCTCCCTCAGCCATACTGATTTTCCCAGTGTACATATCTAACAAAGTATTAACTCCCAAACTAGGATATGGTCCGTTTTCACGCAAATCGGCAGCCTGCATCTCCGCAGCCTCAGGCGTACTCAATGCCATAGTCGCCCATTCACGTTCCATAGCAATAACATCAGCCGCATTAGTCCGATTTTTTTTATAATAAGAATAAGGGTGCACTGTAAAGGTAGAAGAAAAACTTACTTCCGCTTTACCTTCTTTAGCCTTTTTCGTAGTAATCACAATCACGCCATTAGCAGCTCGCGCACCGTAGATAGAAGCAGCAGCAGCATCTTTCAGCACTGTTACGCTTTCAATATCTTCCGGATTTAAATCAGGCATATTTTCAGTTGTCTGCCCTATTCTGTCTAATGTTGTATTTTCTACAGGAAATCCATCAATCACGACCATCGGATTCGCGACAGCATTCATGGTTGTGACACCACGAATCTGTCCATTCACATATCCAGCCACTTGTCCCTCAAGCATAGAAGACAAGTTATCCATACGTTTCAACTCTAACTTTTCAGTAGAAACTTTAGAAAACGCACCCGTAGAACGTTCTTTCGACAAAGTCTGATATCCAGTAACCAACACTTCATCCAACATTTCAGTGTCCGCATCCAACCGAATAAAAAGCTCTTTCTTTCCATCCACAACCGCCACTTCTTTTGATTTCATACCAATATATGAAACCACAAGTGTTTCCCCACTGTTTACCTTCAGATGGAAACGTCCATCCACATCTGTTACGGTACCATTCTGAGTTCCTTTTACCAATACAGTCGCTCCAATCAACGGTTCATCATTAGTATCTGTAACCACTCCCGAAATAGATTTTTTTTCATTCTGCCGTATTTCTGAAACGACAGTACTTTCCTCTGCCAACGCATAAGCTACCGGTCCACACAAACAAATACAAAAAAGAATTCTTGAAAAAAACAGATTTCCCCCTTTGCACCTTCTTGAGTTTACTGATTCTTCACTCATAAAATTAAAAAAATTTATCAATATAAAAGTCAGTTAAGTAATTCATCTAATTTAGCTATTGTTTTGGGATCAGAAGGACGACTCATATCCACCGATATAATTTTTCCTTCCTTATCTAAAAGAATAAAACGGGGAATCCCCTTTATCATGTAGTCATTCATAAATGTATCTCCATTTACAAAATGCAACTGAATACCCTTTAAACCAGCCCTCACTCTATTTTCCCATGCTTTTTTGTTATTATCACATGAGATACTAACAAAATAAATATCTTTTCCATGGTATTTTTCTTCTAACTTTTGCAAATGTGGAATTTCACGTTGGCAAGGACCACACCAAGTAGCCCAAATATCTATATATACATACTTTCCCTTAAAATCAGAAAGAGAAACTTTTTTACCAGACAAATCCGTACAGTTAAAATTTGGAGAAAGAGCTCCTACCGACAATTTGCGCCAACGATTGCACAATGTCTCAAAATTCTTCACCAATAGCGGTGATTTTACATACCGATCGAACACAGCACAATAAGCATCAGCAGAATCAAGTCCATATCTCTCTACATAAGCATATACATTCTTATTTATTAAGAACTCTGCAATACTAGGCTCCTTCACTTCCGATTCCACATATCGGACTACCGCATCCAAAGACTTTGATTCCGGGTATTGTTTTCTTGCCACTCTGCTTACCGCCTCAACCAAAAATGAACGGAATTCGTCATATTGCAACAAAGAAGCATCCATAACCATCAACTCCTGTAACTTACTCCAATATTCTAAAGAAGCTTCATAAGTAGAATCCTTAGCTATACGCATATGGAAATAAGGATAAGAAGGCAATGTAGCACAAGTAAAATATTTCAAACGTATTTTCTCCATTTCATTAATTTCCTCTGATAATCCGGCATGATCCAACTCTTGCAGATTTACATTCAAAATACTATCCATTTTCAAAAAGAACGCTTTTTCTCCTAATGCCATATCATCAATTTCTGCTGCTTTCAAACGTCCGTTATTCAAATAGATATTTACTTGTGAACCTGTGCCTGTAATGGCTACACGTTCTCCAATTTTTTTATTTTCAAAAGAAATTTGTATATCTGTATCAGGTGTAAGCAACAAAGTACGACTTATATAATGATAACCTAATGCCACATAAACAGGCTCCGTAACATCGACTACCAATTCTCCCTTTCCTGAAGCATCTATTGAAATAGGAAGTTCTCTCCCGTCAGGAAAATAAAGCATTGCTGAATGATCTTCTATTTTACCACTTATAGACAAAGAAATCTTTGCCGCATAACTATAAAAAGGGAATAACAAACAGACAAAAAGAAAGACTCTCATTTTTTTCTTAAACCACTCCATAAATATTTTTTTATATTAAACATTAAAAATTAAGTGCGAAATTAACAAATAATTTGCAAACCGCCTTAATTTATATTACATAAACTAATGTTTAAGTAGCATTTTAACATAAAAAAAGCGATGGAATTCATACAGAGTTCATCCACGTTCCAATACCCCATATATTCTCCACAAAGAAGTTAAAAGAATTATAGTCACCACCAATACACACCTGCTTAAAGCAAGCGGGCTTATATTGTAATTAGAAAAAAGGAACAGTATAATCCAACAAAGAAGTTAAAAATTAACGGAGAAAATGCCAAACCGTTTGCCCATTCCAAAGACTATCTGTATTTTTGGCAGAAATATTCTGATTAAATGAATGAGAATGTCCTTGCCAAATTGAAAGTACTAGCAGAATCTGCCAAATATGATGTTTCCTGCTCCAGTAGTGGGACTGTGCGCCGTAACCAATCAGGCACATTGGGAAACACCGTAGGCGGCTGGGGAATATGCCACAGCTTCGCCGAGGACGGTCGTTGCATATCCTTGCTGAAAATTATGCTGACCAATTATTGCATATATGACTGTGCCTATTGTATCAATAGAAGAAGCAATGACATTCCCCGTGCCACACTTTCGGTAAGCGAACTGGTAGACCTCACCATCGAATTCTACCGGCGCAACTATATAGAAGGGCTTTTCCTCAGCTCCGGCGTTGTACGCAATCCGGATTACACCATGGAAAGGTTGGTACGTGTTGCCAAAGACCTGCGGTTAGTACACAAATTCAACGGATATATTCACCTGAAAAGCATCCCCGGAGCCAGTCGCGAACTAGTTAATGAAGCCGGACTCTACGCTGACCGCCTCAGTGTAAACATAGAAATTCCCAAAGAAGAGAATCTGAAATTACTGGCTCCCGAAAAAGATCACAAAAGTGTGTACCAGCCCATGCGCTATATCCAGCAGGGAGTACTTACCAATAAGGAAGACCGGAAAAAATTCCGCCATGTTCCACGCTTCGTTCCTGCCGGACAAAGCACCCAGATGATTGTCGGTGCCACAACCGAATCAGACAAAGACATCCTTTATCTTTCTTCTTCACTCTACCAACACCCCACCATGAGGCGCGTTTACTACTCAGGATATATATCCGTAAATACATACGACAAACGGCTTCCGGCACTGAAACAGCCGCCATTGGTACGGGAGAACCGTTTGTATCAGGCCGACTGGCTGTTACGTTTCTATCAATTTAAAGTAGAAGAAATAGTAGATGACTCCTATCCCGACCTGGATTTGGAAATCGATCCCAAACTAGGTTGGGCATTACGGCATCCCGAACTATTTCCGATAGATATAAATCAGGCAGATTACGAAATGATTCTCAGAGTACCGGGCATCGGAATCAAATCGGCAAGACAAATCATCGCATCACGCCGCTTCTCCAAACTGGGATTCTATGAACTGAAAAAAATAGGTGTAGTGATGAAAAAAGCGCAATACTTCATAACCTGCAACGAACTCCCCACCCGAACTGTTAATGAACTGACCCCGACAGGAGTACGCAGACTGTTAGTACCCAAACCCAAAAAGAAAGTGGACGAACGCCAATTAATACTAAACTTCACTGATAACGAATGATTCTGTTTATCTATGACCATACGTTTGAAGGCTTGCTGACTTGCATTTTCGATGCCTACTTCCGCAAAACCTTTCCAGACTCGCTCTTGATGGAAGGCGAGCCGCTACCCTTATTTTATGATGGAGCCATACACATAGCCACTGATGAAGAGAAAGCCGGACGAGTGTGGCGCGGATTACAGAAAAAAATCTCCAAGCATGCCCTGTTCTGCCTGACCTGCTGCTGGTTATCAGAATTACCAAAGGTGGACGAAATGCTTTTCCGCTATATCCGGAAGGCCATAAACTCTCCTCATTCCATCGAAACCAACTTTGCCGATCCTGATGTGCTGGAGCTTGCGAAAATCTATAAAAGAGTAGATGGAGAACGAGTACACCTCATGCAGTTCGTCCGTTTCCAAAAAGCTGCGGACGGAACTTTCTTTGCAGCCGTAGAGCCTCAATTCAACGCACTGCCACTGGCTGTGGATCATTTCAAAGACCGGTTTGCCGACCAGCGTTGGCTCATTTATGATGTGAAGCGACAATATGGATATTACTATAATCTGACGGAGATGGAAGAAGTAACATTTGAAGATCCCCGCCAAGCACATCTGGTCACAGGAATGCTAAATGAAACATTGATGGACAATGATGAGAAATTGTTTCAGAAACTTTGGAAAACATATTTCAAGTCCATTTGCATCAAAGAACGTTGGAATCTCAGAAAACACCGGCAAGATATGCCTGTCAGATATTGGAAATATCTGACGGAGAAACAATAAACAGTTCTTCCGGATATCCCACATCTACCAAAAACAAGGCATGTCCCGGAACAGAACTCCCGGCACTACAACGATCTTTATCCTCTATCACTTTCCTGAACTCATCCACAGTCATTTTACCACGTCCCACTTCTACCAACGTACCTACCACAGCCCTTACCATATTCCGTAAAAAACGGTCAGCTTTAATAGTAAATACCCATTCTGTCCCGCTCACCTGCGTCCATTCAGCATGCATAATCCGGCAATTATTCGTCTTCACATCAGTATGCAATTTACTGAAACTGGTAAAATCAGTATAATCAAACAATACACGGGCAGCCTCATTCATTTTCTCAAAATCCAATGAATTAAAAAGCCTCCAGGCATAGTGACGGTTAAACGGATCTTTCCGGGTAGTCACATAATACTTATAAGTACGATAAGTCGCGTCAAAACGGGCATGCGCATCATCCTTCACCCGCTTTACAGCGTAAACCGCTATATCGGGAGGAAGCAAGCGATTCAATTTCTCCGTTATCTGAACACAATCCAACTCCCGGTCATAATCAAAATGCGCGATCATGAGACGCGCATGCACACCGGCATCAGTACGTCCCGCTCCCACTACCTCTATTTCTTGACGGAGAAAAGTAGAAAGAGCACGCATTAATGTTTCCTGTACACTGTCACCATTGGGCTGAATCTGCCAACCGTGATAATTCGTTCCATCATAAGCCAAATATATGAAATACCGCATCGTAAAGCCTCCGACCAAGTGAAAATTCAATAAATCAGCGGGCTGTTATATGAAAACATCCCTGTTTCAACTCATATTTAATATAGCATTTGTCCGATTTCCGAAGATCACGGAGTACCTCGGCCAATACCAACTTCAGCGTATCCGGACTAACATCCTGCATAGGACGTCCATCCGGGTCTTCCACTTTACAAAACCGACGGTAACTGACATCGAAAGTTGTCCCAAAAGCATGAGCTGAATTGGCAGAAGCATTTCCATTGCGACGACGAAGACGTTTCACATCATCTGCCGTACGAAGTACAGAAGTAACAATGATTTGATTAGGATTCAATCCTTTGCAACTCAATGAATCCAAAAAATTGGCTCCTATTGTATCCAATAACGCACTAGCCTGCGGAATCAGAAAAGGAATGGAGTGAGTCAGCGAATCCATGGCATAACGCTCACAGGGTTTTATCTGAACCAATTTGCCACCCAGCCCCTCTGCTTCCGAACGAGAAGCCAACGGACGAATTCCTATTTTCTTCGCCACACTGAGATGAGTATCATTCAAATCACCGAAACTACGTTTATAGCTAATTACACCTTTTATATTATGAGGCTCGTTCATCTTCATGGACATATCTTTTTCCTTGCAACCGGAAGAAACTGTCAAGGAAAACAAAAGTGACAATAGCGTGCAACATGCACCTTTCATACAATTCATAATCTAACTATCTTTTCAAATTCCTCGCAAAGATAGATTAAAATCCTTTTTCTGAAAAAGCTTATGCAAATAAATTGCCCGGAAAATAAGAACAATGAAAACCTTTCATTAAATTTGCACCCTATAAACAAGTACATAAAGTACCTAAACTAGTTAAATGATAGAAAAACATATAGTTTTAGAGGATATTGATCCTGTGATATTTTATGGCGTAAACAACGTCAATATGAAAATGATACAAGCTTTGTATCCCAAATTAAAAATTGTGGCACGTGGAAATGTCATCAAAGTATTGGGAGACGAAGAGGAAATGTGTGCTTTTGAAGAGAATATATTGGCATTGGAAAAGCATTGCGCCCAGTATAACTCACTGAAAGAAGAAGTGATTTTAGACATAGTGAAAGGTCGTTCACCCCAAATAGAGAATACAGGGGATACTATTGTATTCAGTGTAACAGGAAAACCGATCGTTCCCCGTAGTGAGAACCAGTTGAAGCTGGTACAAGAATATGAAAAGAACGATATGCTGTTCGCTATCGGTCCCGCAGGTTCAGGAAAGACATACACTGCTATCGCCCTTGCTGTCCGTTCCCTGAAAAACAAAGAAATCAAAAAAATTATTTTGAGCCGTCCGGCTGTGGAGGCAGGAGAAAAACTCGGATTTTTACCCGGTGATATGAAAGATAAGATTGACCCTTATCTACAACCACTGTATGACGCATTACAAGATATGATTCCCGCCGCCAAGCTAAAAGAATATATGGAATTGAATGTGATTCAAATAGCCCCATTGGCATTTATGCGCGGACGCACCTTGAATGATGCTGTAGTGATATTGGACGAGGCTCAAAATACCACCACCCAGCAAATTAAGATGTTCCTCACCCGTATGGGGATGAACACCAAAATGATTGTAACAGGTGACATGACACAGATAGACTTACCATCTTCACAAACTTCGGGGTTGATACAGGCACTAAAAATTCTGAAAGGCGTGAAAGGAATCAGTTTCATCGAACTCAACAAGAAGGACATTGTACGGCACAAACTGGTTACCCGCATTGTGGAAGCATACGAGAAGTTTGAAGAAAAACAGAAAACCTTTCATTCATGTCATTCTGAACGAAGTGAAAAATCTGAAAACATAAAACGAATTTATTGATTTTAATTATAAAATAAAGACATGAGTAAAGCATTAACAAGAACAGACTTTAACTTTCCGGGACAGAAAAGTGTGTACCACGGCAAAGTGCGTGATGTATACAACATCAATGACGAAAAGTTAGTAATGGTAGCTACCGACCGTATCTCCGCATTCGACGTAGTTCTGCCTGAAGGTATTCCCTACAAAGGACAAATGCTGAACCAGATTGCAGCCAAATTTCTGGATGCAACTACCGACATCTGCCCCAACTGGAAAATGGCAACTCCAGATCCTATGGTTACCGTAGGAGTTATGTGTCAAGGTTTTCCTGTGGAAATGATTGTCCGTGGTTACCTGTGCGGTAGCGCATGGCGTGCTTACAAAAACGGCGTTCGTGAAATCTGTGGTGTAAAACTTCCCGAAGGAATGAAAGAAAACCAGAAATTTCCCGAACCAATCATTACTCCAACCACTAAAGCCGAAATGGGCCTGCATGACGAAGACATCTCTAAGGAAGAAATTCTGAAACAAGGTCTGGCCACTCCCGAAGAATACGAAATATTGGAAAAGTATACATTGGCTCTGTTCAAACGCGGTACTGAAATCGCTGCAGAACGCGGACTGATCCTGGTAGATACCAAATACGAATTCGGTAAACACAACGGCACTATTTATCTGATGGATGAGATCCACACTCCGGATTCAAGCCGTTATTTCTACTTGGAAGGTTATGAAGAACGCTTTGCAAAAGGCGAACCTCAAAAACAACTTTCTAAAGAATTCGTACGCGAATGGTTGATGGAAAATGGTTTCCAAGGCAAAGAAGGACAACAAGTTCCCGAAATGACTCCGGAAATCGTAAATTCTATCAGCGAGCGCTATATGGAACTGTTCGAACACATCACCGGCGAAAAATTTGTGAAAGCAGACACTGAAAATATCGCCGCACGTATAGAAAAGAACGTAACCGAATACTTGAAATAAATAAAAATGAAAAATTAAAGATTAAAAGACAGGTACAGGAATCTATCCTCCATCCTCTCCTTTTAATCTTTAATTTTCAATTTTAATTAAACATGAACTACCCACAAGAAAAAATCAAGCCCTACAACGCTGACGAAAAGAAAAGCGTCCAAGTAGAGAAAATGTTCGACAACATTGCCCCTGCTTACGACCAGTTGAATCATGCCCTTTCATGGAACATTGACAAAAGCTGGCGCCGCAAAGCCATTAACTGGCTGGAACCTTTTCACCCGCAACATATAATGGATGTAGCCACCGGAACGGGCGATTTTGCCATTCAAGCCTGTCAGACACTTCACCCCCAAGAGCTGATAGGTACCGATATATCCGAAGGCATGATGAATGTGGGACGTGAAAAAGTAAAAGCCGCCGGACTGGACAGCCGCATCTCTTTCGCTAAGGAAGACTGTACAGCACTCACCTTTCCCGACAAACGCTTTGACGCTATTACCGTAGCATTCGGTGTACGCAATTTCGAAGACCTTGACAAAGGACTCCGCGAAATGCACCGCGTACTGAAAGACAACGGAAAACTAGTCATTTTGGAACTCTCCGAACCCGACTGGTTCCCCATGAAACAGCTATATGCTGTCTATTCTAAAATAGTCATCCCCACTTTGGGCAAGCTACTCTCTAAAGACCGTAGTGCCTACACTTACCTGCCGCAGTCCATCAAAGCCTTTCCACAAGGCGAAATAATGACAGACATTATCCGTAAAGCCGGATTCAATCAGGTGAGTTTCAAGCGGTTGACACTAGGTATCTGTACGCTTTATTTAGCAACGAAATAATTTAAAGTATAGAGTTTTATGAAAAAATATGGTTTGATAGGTTATCCGTTAGGACACTCGTTCTCAAAGAACTTTTTCAATGAAAAGTTTCATTCGGAAAACATTGATGCCGAATATGTAAACTTCGAAATCCCATCCATCAAAGAACTGCCTTCTGTGCTATTGGCTAATCCTGATTTAGTAGGGCTCAATGTCACTATACCTTATAAAGAACAAGTCATCTCTTATTTGGACGAACTGGATAAAGATGCGGCAGCCATCGGAGCCGTCAATGTAATCAAAATTGTCCGCCAAAAAGGTAAGACCAGGCTGATAGGCTATAATTCCGATGTGATTGGCTTCACTCAATCTATCGAACCCTTGCTGGAACCCCAGCACAAAAAAGCTCTGATCCTAGGAACAGGAGGTGCCTCGAAAGCGATTGCTTACGGACTGAAAAAATTAGGTTTGGAATGCAAATTCGTATCACGGAACCTGCGTGAAGAAATGCTGACTTACGATCAGCTCACTCCCGAAATCATGGATGAGTATAAAGTAGTTGTCAACTGTACTCCTGTAGGTATGTATCCCCGTGCCGATGAATACCCCAATATTCCATACCAATATCTCACACCCAACCATTTGCTTTATGATTTGTTATATAATCCTGACACTACTCTTTTTATGAAAAAGGGGGCAGACAAAGGGGCAATTACCAAAAACGGTTTAGAAATGCTCTTATTGCAAGCCTTTGGTGCATGGGATATATGGAACAAATAGTTAAGGTATGAAAAGAAAAAAAATGATTATTGGAACGAGTAGTATATTCGTTCTGCTTATTATAGTCCTACTTGGAGGCAGTCAATATATGCTGAACTATTCCTTACGCCCTGAAAACAGAGGAAAGAATTTGGAAAGTTCCTGGCAATATATGTTTAAGACTTACCCCTATCTAAAACCGTGGATAGATAGTCTGAAACAGAACCAAGCACTGAAGGATACCTTTATCTATTCTCCCGACCACGTAAAACTGCATGCTTACTATGTGGCTTCCAGCCGCCCGACAGCCAAAACCGCAGTTATAGTACACGGGTATACAGACAATGCCATCCGCATGATGATGATAGGTTATCTATACAATAAAAAACTGGATTTCAACATCCTCCTACCAGATTTGCGCGACACTGGCCTGAGCGGTGGAAATGCCATACAAATGGGATGGTTAGACCGCAAAGATGTAACACAATGGATGGAGGTTGCCAATCGAATTTACGGTGACAGCACCAGCATGGTAGTACATGGAATCTCGATGGGTGCAGCCACCACTATGATGGTTTCGGGCGAACCGCAGCCCGACTATGTGAAATGTTTTGTTGAGGACTGCGGATATACCAGCGTATGGGACCAATTTTCCAAAGAACTGAAAGAACAATTCGGCTTGCCTCAATTCCCGTTAATGTACACCGCCGACTGGTTATGCCAGCTGGAATATGGATGGGGGTTCAAAGAAGCATCCGCATTGAAACAGGTAGCCCGATGCCATCTGCCCATGTTCTTTATCCATGGTGATAAAGATGACTACGTACCCACATGGATGGTGTACAAATTGTATGAGGCAAAACCTCAGCCCAAAGCATTATGGATAGTTCCGGAAGCAGACCATGCACATTCCTATCTGTTCAATACTGAAGAATATACCCAAAAAGTAAAAGCATTTGTAGACAAATACATCCAATGAGAAATTTGACATTTTTACTTACTTTTTTCATGCTTCTAGGCTCCGTCCAGCTTCAAGCCAAAGAATATGCCATAAAAGACATACCGATGGTACATTTGCAAAACCGTACCCGCTACGTCAGCAATCCCGACGGTATCCTTTCATCCACCGCTGTCACCACTATGGACAGCATCCTCTACGCTTTAGAGCAAAAAACAGGTATACAAACATTAGTGGTAGCGGTAACAGGCATAGAGGGAGGTGATTGTTTTGATTTTGCCCACCGGCTGGGACAGGAAACGGGCGTAGGACAAAAAGAACGTGACAATGGATTGGTCATCTTGCTTTCCACCGACGAGCGGTGTGTGCAATTCGCTACCGGATATGGCCTTGAAGGGATATTGCCGGATGCCATCTGCAAACGGATTCAGAACCGCTATATGCTGCCCTATTTCAAGGACAATAACTGGAATGCCGGAATGGTAGCAGGAATACGGGCCGTAAACGGCTACCTGGACGGTTCCATGGAAAATATCGGCAATGACGAAAGCGAAGATGATCCCTTGGAATTCATTATCATCTTTTTTGTGATTTTCGGAGGATTTATTGGCATCGGATTGTATGCAAACTGGCGTAAAACACGCTGCCCCCATTGCAAAAAACACAAACTGCAACGTCTTTCTTCCAAAGTTATAGACCGAAGTAACGGAACAAAGACTGAAGAAGTAGTATATAAATGCAGAAATTGCGGACATATCCTCAGACGGAAAGAACGGTCGAGAGATGAAAATTACAAAGGCCCCCGAGGAGGAGGGCCGTTCATAGGCGGAATGGGAGGAGGATTTTTTGGTGGCCACGGTGGAAGTGGAGGCGGATTTAGCGGAGGAAGTTTCGGAGGTGGAAGCTTTGGAGGCGGAGGAGCCGGAAGCCGTTTTTAAGAACAAGAATATTCATAATTTTAATAGTATATACATATGAAAAAGTCAACGATTATTGTAATAGTAGTCATTGTATTAATTGCCATTTGGGGAATAACCTCTTATAATGGTATGGTAAAAATGGATGAATCTGTCAGCACAGCGTGGAGCAATGTAGAAAACCAGTACCAACGCCGTTCTGATTTAATACCCAACCTGGTAAATACAGTAAAGGGATACGCCTCACACGAAAAAGAAACTTTTCAAGCCGTAGTAGACGCCCGTAGCAAAGCCACTCAAATGCAGATCAGCGCCGATGACCTGACTCCCGAAAAAATGCAGGCCTATCAAAAGGCACAAGGCGAAGTAGGTAGTGCATTGAGCCGCCTGCTCGCTATCACCGAAGCTTATCCCGACTTGAAAGCCAATGAGAACTTCAAAGAGTTGCAAGCACAATTGGAAGGTACAGAAAACCGGATCAGTGTAGAACGCAAAAGATTCAATGACACAGCACGGGCATATAACACAGCCATCCGTACTTTCCCCCGTAACTTGCTTGCTGGCATGTTCGGATTTGACAAACGCCCATATTTTGAATCTGAGGAAGGAGCCGATAAAGCACCTAAGGTAGAATTCTAACTCGTAAAAGATACCTGTTTCCATCCTTAAGAAACAGTTTCCGGGTACGGATTGTATGAATTTTACAGTTTTTCTTATTCCAAACTGTAAAATTCATACAATCCGTACCCCATTTTTATCCATTCTGCTAATTTTTCAGCAACAATCAAGTATATTATCCCTAAAATCATTATCTTTACGGAAAGAAACTTTTAAAACTACAAGCAATATGTTCAATTCATTTGGTAATATTTTCCGGTTAACCAGTTTCGGTGAATCCCATGGACCGGGAGTAGGCGGCGTCATTGACGGCTTCCCTGCCGGTATTAAGATTGATATGGATTTCGTTCAGCAGGAACTGAACCGCCGCCGTCCCGGACAGTCATTACTTACCACCAGCCGCAAGGAGCCTGATACAGTGGAATTCCTTTCAGGTATATTCGAAGGCAAGTCCACCGGCTGCCCCATCGGATTTGTGGTATGGAACAAGAACCAACATTCAAACGACTACGAGAATATCAAGAATCTGTTCCGCCCTTCACACGCAGATTATACTTACATGCAAAAATACGGAATCCGTGACTACCGTGGCGGGGGACGTTCATCAGCACGAGAAACCATTTCACGTGTAGTAGCAGGAGCTTTAGCCAAATTGGCATTGAAACAACTAGGAATCAGTGTCACAGCTTATACCTCACAGGTAGGACCTGTCAAACTTGATAAAGATTACAAAAGCTATAACCTCGACTTGATAGAAACAAACGATGTGCGTTGTCCCGATCCGGAGAAAGCCAAGGAAATGGCAGAACTTATCTGGAAAATCAAAGGAGAAGGCGATACAATAGGCGGGGTAGTGAGTTGCGTCATCAAAGGATGCCCTATCGGACTAGGGCAACCCGTATTCGGTAAGTTACATGCCGCACTAGGAAATGCCATGTTAAGTATCAATGCCGTAAAAGGTTTCTCTTACGGACAAGGTTTTGACTCCATGGAGCTAAAAGGCAGTGAGCAGAATGATGTATTTTATAATAATAACGGAAGAGTAGAAACAAAAAGTAATTATTCCGGAGGAATACAAGGAGGCATCAGCAACGGGCAAGACATTTACTTCCGTGTGGCATTCAAGCCAGTTGCCACAATTCTGATGGAGCAACATACAGTAAATATCAACGGCACAGACACGACCATGAAAGCCAAAGGGCGTCATGATGCCTGCGTACTGCCGCGTGCCGTCCCCATTGTAGAAGCCATGGCTGCCATGACCATTTTGGATTATTATCTGATAGACAGAACTACACAACTATAAGAATCATTCAATTATGGAAATAAAACAATACATTAAAGAAAATGAAGCGCGCTTCATGGAGGAACTTTTCAGCCTCATCCGTATTCCCAGTATCAGTGCTTTACCCGAACATAAAGACGATATGCTGGCCTGTGCCTTACGTTGGAAAGAACTTTTGTTGGCAGCCGGAGCAGACGAAGCCATGGTAATGCCCTCACAAGGCAATCCATTGGTATTTGCACAAAAGCATGTAAGCAATGATGCTCCTACCCTATTGATTTATGCCCACTATGACGTAATGCCTGCCGAGCCGTTGGACCTGTGGAAAAGCCAGCCTTTTGAACCTGAAATTCGTGACGGACACATTTGGGCACGTGGAGCTGACGATGATAAAGGACAAGCCATGATCCAAGTAAAAGCATTCGAATACGTAGTAAAAAACGGACTGCTGAAACACAATGTGAAATTTATTTTCGAAGGTGAAGAAGAAATAGGTTCTCCCAGTCTGAATACCTTCATCAAGGAACATAAGGAATTGCTGAAAGCCGATATAATTCTTGTTTCGGATACCAGTATGCTAGGCGCGGATCTTCCCTCTCTGACCACAGGTTTACGAGGACTGGCTTATTGGGAAATAGAAGTGACCGGTCCGAACCGTGACCTTCATTCCGGACACTTCGGCGGAGCGGTAGCCAATCCTATCAATACCCTGTGCAGTATGTTAGCCCAAGTCATTGGCGAAGACGGACACATCACTATCCCCCATTTCTATGACGATGTAGAGGAAGTACCGGCAGCCGAACGTGAGATGATTGCACAAATTCCTTTCGACGAAAAAAAATACATGGAAGCCATCGGTGTAAAAGCACTGAAAGGTGAAAAAGGATATTCAACTTTAGAACGTAACAGCTGCCGTCCCTCTTTTGACATTTGTGGCATCTGGGGCGGATATACAGGCGAAGGTTCAAAAACAGTACTTCCCTCAAAAGCATATGCCAAGGTATCGTGCCGACTGGTTCCACATCAAAACCACGCTGTAATTTCCCAATTGTTTGTGGACTATATCCAGTCTATCGCTCCGGAATATGTACAAGTAAAAGTAACCCCGATGCACGGAGGCGAAGGATATGTATGCCCCATCACCTTGCCCGCCTACCAGGCTGCCGAAAAAGGCTTTGCTAAGGCATTCGGGAAAAAACCACTTGCCGTACGCCGTGGAGGAAGTATTCCTATCATCAGCGATTTTGAACAAATCCTAGGTATAAAGACCGTTCTCATGGGATTCGGATTGGAAAGTGACGCCATCCATTCGCCCAATGAAAACTTCTCTCTGGATATATTCCGCAAAGGAATTGAAGCTGTGGTAGAATTCCATCTCAATTATTAATCAATAATAAAAATGAATGCGGCAACAATCTTTAAAACTCTGACAACTGTTACTCTTTCAATAACATTACTAATTACAGGAGGTTGTAACAATATGGAAGCAAAAAAAGAAGAAACAGGAAAGAACACGGCTATAGAAAATATCTTTGCCCGAAAGAGCGTCCGGACCTATACACCCCAACCGATAGAAAAAGAAAAAGTGGATTTATTAGTAAAAGCTGCCATGGCTGCACCGACAGCAGTAAACAAGCAGCCCTGGGCTTTCGTGGTAGTGGATGACCGTAAAGTATTGGATAAACTGGCCGCCGAACTGCCTTATGCCAAGATGACGGCACAGGCTCCGCTAGCCATCGTGGTTTGTGGTGATTTAAGCAAAGCCCTGAACGGAGAAACAGATAGGTACTGGATGCTGGACTGCTCTGCCGCATCCGAAAATCTGTTGCTGGCAGCAGAATCAATGGGGTTGGGAGCGGTATGGACTGCGGTCTATCCGGAGAACGACCGCATTGCAAAGGTAAGGTCAGTCTTGTCTTTACCAGACCATATCATTCCTTTCAATTTGATTCCGGTAGGTTATCCGCAACATCGGGAAGAAGCTAAAGACAAATTCAAGACCGAAAATATCCATTATAACAAATGGTGAACAAAGGTCTAGAAATATAAATTAAGTCGGCTGGTTTAATATAAATCAGCCGACAATCTCTTTCCATTCATCCATAATCAATTTTTCTCAATCTCTATTAGCCTTATCAAGTTTCTTTTTGGCTTTTTCTATCTTGCTTTTAGCTTTATCCAAGGTTTCCCCAACCTCATCGGCTTTATCCTCAATTTGATCTTTGGCATCATCCACCACATCTTCAACCGATTCTTTGGCTTTTTCTATACGCTCCTCGAATTTATCCTTTCCTTTCTTTTCGCCACAAGATGCAACAGCAAACATCGTCATGCACACTAACACTGTAAATAATTGTCTTTTCATACTTTTTCTATTTGATTATAAACTTGATTTTAAACTATGTTCAAATATAAGCATATAGCCTATTTCTTACAAATTCAACCTGTTCTTTGATACATATAAAATCTAAATCCGACAGGAAAAAAACTTATCCCATCAAAAAAAGCCACCATAGCAAGGTGGCTTTCAATATATTAATAAAACATTCAATTCTATACTACCTGTCAAACTACTTTGTAGCAGGAGCCGTTTTAGCAGGAGCCGTCTTTATATTAATAAGAATACTATTTTCAACCCCTTCCTTGGTTACATATACTATTCTATATGCCTTCACCCCTTCTTCTTTCAGAGAAAGAGAAGCACTTTTCAGAGTTGATTCGGGATATTTTTTGGCTATGGCATCTTTAACAGATTGAGGAACCTCTTTCAGGTCTATGTTTTTAAATCCGTCTTCAACGGCAACTGTATCATTCTTTACTTTCATGGTATCATCAGCCATGACAAAAGTTCCTACACCAAAAAGGAATACAAGTGATAAAAATATCTTTTTCATAATGGTTAAATTTAAATGTTTACCTACCGACAGATATCATAAAAGACAAGAAAAATATACATCATATTCAGTCATTTCCTCCCATTAGAATATCTTCGCTAAGTAAGAATACTAAACTAAGAAAATTATATTGAGAACTAAATTATCAAGAAAAGAAGTACATACCAAATATATAAACTAAAGTTTGTGGAAATAAACATTCTTTAATCCACACCAGCTTATGCTTCCACAGGCTTATTTATTCCGGCTTTCCTGATCATTAAGTAAATAGGCTTCTGTAGAGATAGTTGTACAAACGTTTGGCATAATGCAGCAAAATACGTACTTTTGCGACTCATTTATAAAATACAGTTTGAATGAAAGCATTAAAAGAACGCATTTTACGGGACGGAAAATGTTTCGAAGGAGGAATACTGAAAGTAGACAATTTCATCAATCACCAAATGGATCCTATCCTCATGAAATCCATTGCTGTAGAATTTGTACGCCGTTTCGCCTCTACCAATATCAATAAAGTTATGACCATCGAAGCCAGTGGTATAGCTCCCGCCATCATGGTAGGCTACTTACTGGAACTTCCTGTTGTCTTCGCCAAGAAAAAGAAACCCGTCACAATGGAAAATATGCTCACCACCAGTGTATATTCATTTACTAAAGACCGTTCTTATGATGTATGTGTCAGTAAAGATTTCCTGTCCAAAGGAGACCGTGTTCTTTTTATTGACGACTTTCTCGCCAACGGCAATGCAGCCAAGGGTATCATCGATTTGGTAGAAAAAGCCGGAGCCGAACTGTCCGGAATGGGATTCATCATCGAAAAAGCATTCCAACATGGCGGAGATTATTTGCGTAATGCAGGTATCCGCGTAGAATCATTGGCCATCATTGAAAGTCTGGACAATTGTGAAATCAAAATAAGATAACCCCATGCAGGAATCTCAAACCGCCCAATCCAATACCGGACTGATTTACGGATTGAACGACCGCCCCCCTGTACGAGAGGCCATTTTTGCTGCCATACAGCATTTGCTTGCTATTTTTGTAGCCATCATCACTCCGCCTCTTATCATCGCTGGAGCATTAAAACTGGATTTGGAAACCACCAGTTTCCTAGTATCCATGTCTCTCTTTGCCTCAGGTATTTCTACCTTTATCCAATGCAGACGGATAGGAGGCATCGGCACCGGTCTCTTATGTATCCAAGGAACCAGTTTTTCATTTATCGGTCCCATCATCTCGGCAGGTATGCTGGGCGGACTTCCACTGATTTTCGGCACTTGCATCGTGGCATCATCTGTAGAGATGGTCATCAGCCGCATCTTAAAATATACCCGTAAAATAATCACCCCTCTGGTATCGGGCATTGTAGTCACTTTGATTGGAATGAGCCTGATAAAAGTAGGTATCACAGCTTGTGGCGGAGGTGTTTCCGCCCAAAGCAACGGCACTTTCGGAAGTTTTGAGAATCTAGGTCTAGCTCTGCTGGTACTTATCCTCATTATCCTTTTTAATAGAAGTTCCAACCGCTACCTACGTATGAGTTCCATCGTTATCGGTCTGATTATAGGATATTTAGTTGCCTGGGGACTCGGTAGAATTGATTTCTCGGCAGTACAAAGTTTTGGTGGTTTCAATATTCCCCTCCCATTTAAATACGGACTGGATTTCGACTTTTCCGCATTCATAGCTTTGGGGTTAGTATTCTTGATAACAGCCATAGAAGCCTATGGAGACATTACTGCCAACTCACTGATATCAGGAGAACCTGTAGAAGGAAAAACATTCATCAAACGTGCTTCGGGAGGAATTTTGGCAGACGGATTCAATTCGATGCTGGCAGGTATTCTCAACTCTTTTCCAAACTCCGTTTTCGCGCAAAATAACGGTATGATACAACTGACAGGAGTAGCCAGCCGATATGTAGGCTATTACATTGCAGGTTTTCTTATTCTATTAGGATTATTTCCCAGTGTAGGATTAATTTTCTCCCTAATGCCCGAACCTGTATTGGGAGGCGCTACTTTACTGATGTTCGGAACAGTAGCTTCAGCAGGCATTCGTATTATCGCAGCACAGAAGATCAACCGGAAAGCAACATTAGTCATCGCACTTAGTTTCGCTTTAGGTTTAAGTGTAGAAATGGTTCCTGAAATACTATGTCAATTTCCGGAATCAATAAAGAATATTTTCTCATCCGGCATTACAACAGGCGGAGTGACTGCCATCATTTCAAATGCACTGATACGGATGAAAGAGTAAAAACAAGTAATTTTCTCATAATTTGGAACTAAAGCATTAACTTTCTTTGCAAATCAGCCAAGAAAGGGAGAATAATATATATCTTTGTTCCAAAATATGATTATGATTACAGAGGATTTACAGAACCTATATCAAACCTATCTCGGAGAAGTACCCGAAGAGATTGTAGAATTACCCTCATCCGGTTCCAACAGGCGTTATTTCCGGCTGACCGGAACCCAAAAACTGATTGGCGTATACGGCACTTCCAAAGAAGAAAACGAAGCCTTTCTTTATATGGCAGCACACTTCCGCAAGAAAGGTCTTCCTGTTCCAGAAGTATACATCTGTTCTGAAGACAAGAATTGTTATTTGCAAGAAGATTTAGGAGATATCCTGTTGTTCAACGCTATTGAAAAAGGGCGGGCGACCAGCGTCTTCTCCGAAGAGGAGAAAGAATTGCTGCGCAAGACCATCCGCCTACTGCCTTCCATCCAATTTGCCGGAGCAGACGGCTTTGATTTTTCACACTGTTATCCCCAAGCCGAATTCAACCAACGTTCTATCCTTTGGGACTTGAACTATTTTAAATACTGCTTTTTGAAAGCTACCGGCCTGGAGTTCCAAGAAGACAAGTTGGAAGATGACTTTCAAAAAATGAGTGATGTACTGTTACGCAGTTCTTCCGCCACCTTTATGTATCGGGATTTCCAAAGCAGAAACGTGATGATAAAGGATGGAGCACCTTGGTTCATTGATTTCCAGGGAGGACGTAAAGGACCGTTTTTCTATGACGTAGCCTCTTTCTTATGGCAGGCTAAAGCTAAATTTCCCGAAACCCTGCGCAACGAACTGTTGGAAGAATATATAGACGCCCTCTCCAAATACAAACCAGTAGACCGTGATTATTTCTTTAGCCAGTTGCGTCACTTCGTACTCTTCCGCACCTTGCAGGTATTGGGAGCCTACGGTTTCCGTGGCTATTTCGAAAAGAAGCCACATTTCATCCAAAGTGTACCATACGCCATCGAGAACCTGCGACAATTGCTTCATAATGAATACCCCGAATATTCCTACCTGTGTTCCGTACTAAAAGACCTGACCGAACTGAAACAATTTAAAGATGACTTAAAAAAACGGCAACTCACTGTGAAGGTTATGAGTTTTGCCTACAAAAAAGGAATACCCAACGACCCCACAGGCAACGGTGGCGGGTATGTTTTCGACTGCCGTGCCGTAAACAATCCCGGAAAATATGAACGTTACAAACCTTTCACCGGGTTAGACGAGCCTGTTATTCGTTTTTTGGAAGAAGACGGGGAAATATTCCCATTTTTAAATGCTGCCTATTCTTTAGTGGATGCTTCAGTAAAAAGATACATGGAACGAGGTTTCAGCAATCTGTCTGTATGTTTCGGCTGTACAGGCGGACAACACCGTTCTGTTTATTCAGCGCAACACATGGCAGAACATATCAATAAAAAATTCGGTGTAAAAGTAGAACTCATACACCGTGAGCAGAATATAGAACAAACATTTGAAAGAACATTATGAAAGCAATGATTTTTGCCGCCGGACTAGGCAGCCGACTTAAACCTATAACAGACACCCGTCCCAAAGCTTTAGTAACGGTAGGTGGAAAAACCATGTTAGAGCACATCATCTTAAAGCTGAAAGCAGCAGGATTTGATGAAATAGTGATCAATGTACACCACTTTTCCAATCAGATTCTTGCTTTTCTGGAAGCTAACCAGAACTTTGGAGTCAACATACAAATCTCGGACGAAACAGACTGCCTGCTTGATACCGGCGGCGGTTTGGAAAAAGCATACCATTTATTATACCATCCTGAGAATATGTTTACCCAAAAAGGCGAAACCCCGTATGAACTGATATTCGAAAATCTGAACAAAGGGATGGATGAGGAAGAGATAATCGAAAAAACCTTAGGAGTTATGCGGAAAGAATGCTACTTACTCCACAACGTAGATATCCTTTCCAATTGCGATTTTGAAAGTCTGATGTATTATCACCAGCATAGTCCTAACATCAATGCCACCCTTTTAGTCAGTCCACGCAAGACCTCCCGTTACCTGTTGTTTAATGACGACAATCTGTTATGTGGCTGGGTCAATAAGGACACCATGGAAACCAAACCGGCAGGATTCCGGTATAGAGAAGGGGAATACCAGGAATACGCCTATAGCGGAATACAAGTGACCACCCCTAAAATTTTACATCTCCTTCCCAAAGGAAAATATTCCATTATCGATTTCTATCTCTCCATATGTCACAGGGTCGACATCCAGTGCTATGTAGAAGATGACTTGCAATTGCTTGATATCGGCAAACCCGAAAATTTGGAAAAAGCGGAAGAGTTTCTCAGTAAATTCTAAGCAGTCCTAGAAATATATCCATAACATAAAACAGTATCCCGCCTGAAATAATGGGTTATTTCAGGCGGGATACTGTTTTGTTTGCTAGCAAACAGCTTCTTATTCTTTCGAATAAAATGGGCAGATAAAAAAAGTCGTAATTTTATGAAGTGCCCCCCAAAAGTTTTGTGTCTAACTTTTTTTTGGGGGGGCACTCCTTTATGACCAAAGGTTCAATTTATTTTTCTGAGCTTCTTCCAAAGATACCGTTTTTACCTGCCTGGCACTGTTTTTCAGACGAAGATCCTCATATTCTTTGTTCAGCCTTTCCACAAACTCAGAAGAAGATTCCGGATTCAGCAAACGGGCGGCTACCAAGGCATTCTGTGAAGCATCTTTCATGTGAATGACCGGACCTCCATAAACAGGTGCTATTTTCAAGGCAGTATGCAGCTTGGAAGTAGTGGCTCCTCCAATCATAATGGGAATGTCCAGCCCCGCACGCTTTAACTCTACAGCCACATGCGCCATTTCTTCCAATGATGGAGTAATCAGCCCGCTTAATCCTATTATATCCACCTTTTCCTCTATAGCCTTCCTGACTATCATTTCGGCAGGAACCATCACGCCAAGGTCTATAATTTCATAGTTATTACAAGCCATGACCACTGATACGATATTCTTCCCAATATCATGCACATCCCCTTTTACGGTAGCCATCAATACTTTTCCTGCACTGCGGACGCCTTCCTGTTTGTCGGCCTCAATGAGCGGCTGCAAAATCGCTACCGCCTTTTTCATGGTACGGGCAGTCTTCACAACTTGCGGTAAAAACATTTTCCCTGCTCCAAACAATTCTCCGACTTTATTCATACCTTCCATTAGCGGACCCTCAATAATATCCACTGCTTTAGGATACAGTTTAACCGCTTCTGCCAAATCCTCTTCCAAATGATCGCCAATGCCTTTTATCAAGGCATACTGAAGCCGTTTCTCTACCATCGGTTCTTCACGCCACACATCCTGTTTCACCGCTTCTGTTCCGGTCGCCGTATTTTTCAACGCCTCAGCAGTCTCTATCAAACGTTCGGCCGCATCGGGCCTACGGTTTAAGACCACATCCTCTATCCGTTCCAGCACATCAGCAGGAATATCCGTATAGAGCACCGAAGCAGCAGGATTTACAATACCCATATCCATACCTTGACGGATAGCGTGATAAAGAAACACGGCATGCATCGCCTCACGGATATAGTTATTTCCACGGAAGGAGAACGACAGGTTGCTCACGCCACCACTGACGTGTGCACCGGGCAAATTCTTTTTGATCCATCCGGTAGCCTTGATAAAATCCACCGCATAATTATCATGTTCCTCAATACCCGTAGCCACAGCCAGTACATTAGGGTCGAAAATGATATCATGAGGATTAAAATCCACCTGTTCTGTCAATATTTTATAAGCACGGGCACAGACTTCAATCTTACGTTCAAAAGTATCTGCCTGTCCTTTTTCATCGAAAGCCATCACTACAACGGCAGCTCCCAGTTTTTTTATCAGACGGGCATGTTCTATAAATATCTCCTCCCCTTCCTTCAAAGAAATAGAATTGACAATGGACTTTCCTTGCAGGCATTTCAGTCCGGCCTCAATGACTTCCCACTTGGAAGAGTCAATCATAACAGGTACACGGGCTATGTCGGGTTCGGACATGACCAGATTCAAGAAAGTAGTCATCTCCTCCCGGGCATCCAGCAAACCGTCATCCATATTTACATCAATCACCAAAGCACCGTCTTCCACCTGCTTGCGAGCGATACTTAGCGCTTCCTCATATTTCTTTTCATTGATTAAACGGAGGAACTTACGGGATCCGGCCACATTGCACCGTTCGCCTACATTAATAAAATTCATTTCGGGAGTCTGCTCCAACAGCTCCAACCCGGAAAGCCACAGCCTCTCAGGAGTGGTGGCAGGGATATGAGGAGATACCCAGGCAGAACCGGAAACGATCAATTCCTGATATTTTGCAATATATTCCTCCGTTGTACCACAACAACCACCGATAATGTTTACTAATCCTTCATCGATATATTCCTTCACTTCTGAAGCCATTTCCTCCGGAGTCTGGTCATACTGTCCCAAACTGTTAGGAAGTCCGGCATTGGGATAGGCACTTATATAATAAGGTGCCCGTGCAGCCAGCCCTTCCAGAAAAGGTTTCAATTGTTTCGCTCCGAACGAGCAGTTCAGCCCGATAGAAAAAATAGGCGCATGCTGTACGGATGCCAGAAAAGCATCCAATGTTTGCCCCGAAAGAGTACGTCCTGCAATATCCGAAACAGTAACAGAAAGCATAAGAGGAACCTCACGCCCTATCTTCTTCATTGCCGTTTCCGCAGCATAAATGGCCGCTTTGGCATTCAGGGAATCGAAAATGGTTTCTATCAGAAGCGCATCCACTCCTCCTTCCAGCAAAGCTTCCATTTGTTCCTGATAGGCAGCGGCCAGTTCATCGTATGTCAAAGCACGCAAGGCCGGATTATTGACATCCGGACTCATGGAACAAGTTTTGTTGGTAGGACCTACCGAACCTGCTACAAATCTAGGTTTATGAGGGGTCTTCGCGGTATATTCGTCAGCCATTTCGCGAGCAAGTCCGGCAGCGGCCAGATTAATCTCACGGCACAAATCCTGCATATGATAATCTGCCATCGAAACCCGTTGGGCATTGAACGTATTTGTTTCAATAATATCAGCCCCTGCTTCCAGATATTTATGGTGGATATCCTTTATCACATCAGGGCGGGTAAGACAAAGCAAGTCATTATTGCCCTTCATCTGTCCGGGCATCTCAGCAAAACGCTCTCCCCGGAAATCCTGTTCAGACAAATTATACCTTTGTATCATAGTTCCCATTGCACCATCAAGAATGAGAACTCTCTCGTCAATTAGTTGTTTTAATGTAGCCATAAGTCTATTTTTGGGGTACGGATAACACGGATTTCACTTACCTTTTAAACATACGGTCCATTTCGCGACGGTCGTCCTTCTCTTTCAATGACTCGCGCTTATCATATTGTTTCTTACCTTTAGCCAATGCGACAACCAGCTTCGCCAGTCCTTTCTCATTAATAAACAGACGGACAGGGACAATCGTAAAACCGGGGTTCTTTCCGGCTTCTTCCAATTTCCGCAGTTCTTTCTTATTCAACAACAATTTACGTTCGCGACGGGCAGAATGGTTATTGTATGAGCCGTAAAAGTATTCGGCTATGTGCATATTCTTCACCCACAACTCGCCTTGCACAAAATAACAATAGGTATCTACCAGACTGGCTTTGCCCAAACGGATGGACTTTATCTCGGTTCCCGTGAGCACGATACCTGCCGTGTACGTATCGATAAATTCATAATCGAACGATGCACGCTTATTCTTTATATTAATAGGAGTCGGTTTCATTAATTTAAAATAACAGATAACTCATTAAACACAGCGGCAATCAATGCCGGACAAACAATTATAATAACTGAAGCAATCAAGGTGTATCGTGTCAGTTTCTCTTCATTTACCTTCATCAGGGTACGTGCACCCTCGAACACCACGAATATAGTATAAAATTGCAATATCCAATGGAGAATGGAAATAGAGAACAACCCACTGACAATATCGAGCACAAAAGTCACTACCATAGAATAACCTACAAACTGCTGATTTAGTTCATACTGGTCTTCACGTCCTAACAGTTTCTTGCCCAACTGGTCTATGGCGTATGCCGCCAAAAAATATCCTCCGAACAAGGATACAAATATAGCACAACATCGTGTCATTGCTATCTGGAAAGCAGCGACCCCTGCCGTATTCCCAATGAATGTACCTATAAAAACGGACAATCCGCATAAACCTATCATGGGATAAACAAATGCTCCCAGCACTTTACGCCTATCCTCTTCCTTGCCAATTTCCTCCCATGCTTTTGCCGGAGATGAAATCAGCGATATTACTCGTTTAAATAAATCTTTGTAATTCAATGCCTAATCTATTTACCTCAGTTCAACTTCAATGAAATGCAAAGGTAATTAATTCACTGGAATAAACGAATAAAAAAACGCATACTTCTCTTGGGGGAATCAAAAAAATAAGCCTACTTTTATTATAGATTCAGAAGAAAGACAAATATAACTAAGGAAATATGACTAAAGAAAAAACATTGAAAGCTTTAGAATATAAAAAACAAACGCTAATTCAGAAGAAGGATGTCTGGGAACTTTCTCTCCATAGGGAATGCATAGTTTTATAATCAGATTCATCCTTAAAAGATCTTATCCATATCTCTAAACCTTTCCTGCCCCATGGTTAAGGGTTTTCTTCCTGTTTGTTTTATCTCCGCAAGCCTTGGGAGTTAACTCCATAGCCTTGGGAGATAACTCCAAAGCTTATGGAGATAGAATACATCCGTATAAAAAGGCTTAATCAGGGAAGAGAAAAGGCTTATGCAACAGGAACGAATGTGATATGTTGTTATTACGGCAGCAGAAAGATCGAACCGTTTAAAAATTCATGTCAACTCTTTTCACACGCAGGAGGTATATACTGAATCTAAAGAAAGATATGAACAGGAAAATAAGAAGTAGGCCCCGTCAAATTTCTTCCCCCCCCTTATCTTATAAATTGAACCACATAGTTCCATTAAATAAAAATCCCCTTCAACCGTAACTGAAGGGGATTTCACTATATAATAAAGTATTATTAATAACTTCCTTGCATATTCGAAGCACTACATTTCACTGTAGAAACAAGTTCTTTGTCATTTTCTCCCTTTGCAGTCACCTTAACTACAATAGTATCACTCTTAGGCACTACTTGATCGAAAATGTCACGAAATTCCATATCATTAAAAGGCATATGGAAACTAATCAAAGTACCTCCTGTCTGATAAGCATCATCAGCCCCTTTGGTCTGTCGAAGTCTTGTCACCAATGTATCCTCCTTGGCTTCTACAGCATATAAATGGAAATCATTCATGTTCAGCTTTTCTTTAGTTTTAAAGGTAAAAGGTACGTTGACATATCCATTTATAGCCCATATCTTATTATTAGAATCCTCCAATGACACTAGTGCATACTCATTTTTCAATGTATCAGCCTGAACATTAAAATCTTTATACTTCAAAATAGCTATTAGGCCAACCTCACTTACCTTATAAGACTTTTTCCCCTCTGTAATCGCTTCTCCTTCCATCAGTTTGATCCCTACCTGCACACGCTTGTAATAACTGCCATCAGATGCCTTAAGACCGGCCAATACACTTGAAGCCACTGGAGTATAAGTATATCCCCATGCATCTCCTTTCAGGACAGGTCCACCAAAAATACTACCATCTTCCACAGCAACGATCTCATAAAGATCATAATTGGGGCCGCTATCACCATCATTCAAACAAGAACTAAAAGTAAACACCGATACTAACCCAGCAAATATTGCTGCCAATTTCATTTTTTTCATTTTCTTCTTTATAATTATTAGGGTTTGCAAAATTAAATAAAAGAATCGGTTTCCAAGAAAGAAACTTAATTCTTTTTATTGTTTTAATGATTAAATGAAAAATTGGCTTAAATACTGCGTCGCCACTTATCTTTTAACATTATTTTTTATTCATGTTTCATCCTCTGATAAGACTTGCTTTATCTTTTGTTTTAACTATTTTTTTCACCGAAATTTACTTGTAGCCTATCCGCCATTAACCCATTAACAAAAATTAACATATAAAAGAACAAGCAGTTGGGCTATAGTACCACTTTATTTCCTATCTTTGAAACAAAACAACTTAATAACAATAAAACCTAAGATATTACATGATACCTATACATTATTTTTGCCGATAAGATCAATTTCCATTCCTACCGATTCGGTAAAATAAACTATTTATGAACGCTGTATTCTTCAACGAATACATCCAAACAAGCCCTAGATTTATGACCGATTTCACCCCGTGGACACTCTTTGTCGATACAGGCATCATCTCAGTACTGCTACTGCTCGGCAAACTCATGAGAGTAAAAATAAGATTCATCCAAAGGCTGTTCATTCCCCCCAGCCTGTTGGCCGGGTTTATAGGACTGTCCTTGGGACCTCACGGTTTCGGCATCATACCTCTTTCCACCCAAACAGGAACTTATGCCGGCATATTGATAGCCTTCATTTTCGGCGCTCTCCCACTCACCTCACAAAAGGCAGCCAAAGGAGATGCAGACAATATAGGCAGCATGTGGGCATATTCACAGGCAGGAATGTTGTTGCAATGGGCTTTTGGAGGACTGTTGGGATTGCTTGTCCTGAACCGGATATGGCCCTTGAACCCTGCCTTCGGCATCACTATGCCAAGCGGCTATTGCGGCGGGCACGGTACAGCAGCAGCCATCGGACAGGCTTTCAGCCAGTTCGGATATGACGAAATTCTAACTTTGGCCATGACTGCCGCCACCTTCGGTATCGTAGCGGCAGTCATTATCGGACTGATCATCATAAAATGGGGGACAAAGAAAGGGCACACCTCCTTCCTCGCCAATTACGATGACCTTCCTCACGAATTACAGACAGGCCTGTTGCCCGGCGACAAACGGGAAAGCATGGGTGAAAGTTCTTGCTCTTCCATCTCCATTGACCCGCTGACCTTCAATCTTATCATCGTAGCAGTGATAGCATTAGGCGGATACTGCATCAGCAAAACAGTATCCCACTTTATGCCGGGGTTTGAACTGCCGGTATTCAGTTGTGCATTTGTGGTAGGTATATTCATCAAAAAGATATTCGACAAAACAAGAACCAGTGATTATGTCTGCCCGCAAACCATAGGCCACATCAGCGGAGCCTTTACCGATTTTCTGGTAGCTTTTGGAATTGCTTCCATTAAAATATCTGTTGTAATAGAGTACATCATACCCTTATTAATTCTGTTAGTCTCAGGATTAATCGCAACTCTGATTTATGTTCTGGTCATGGCCCGCAAACTAATGAAAGAATGTTGGTTCGAGAAAGCTATCTTCACATGGGGATGGTTTACAGGAACTATGGCTATGGGCATCGCATTGCTCCGCGTTGCAGACCCCAAAATGCGCAGCCGATGCCTGGATAACTATGCACTGGCTTACTTGTTCATCGCCCCGGTAGAGATTTCTCTGATAACTTTCGCTCCGGTAGCTTTCTTGAACGGTTACGGGCTGGTGTTTACGGGAATCTGCCTGGCGGCAGGACTTGCCGTACTGGCAACCGCCTATATCAAAGGTTGGTTTATCAGGAAACAATAAATGGAATGACACCGGAATAACAAGACAAAAAAGTAAGTTAACTTGCTTGACCAAGCAACATAGGTTCGTCAGCCAACGAACGTATCTTACTTAGCTATTGAAGCCAACTTACTTTTTTTATATCAAAACGCATGAGCTTATACCCGACAAAGTACGCAAAAATCCTTGTCATACAATCTCCGCAAACTCCTCAATATGATTGTCCACATATTCTGCAATCCGGGCAGTTACCGACTCTTCCATATCCATGAACTGCTCTTCCAACTCATCAAAGGCCTCGTATTGCTCATACATTGCCATAAATTCCTCATCATCCCTGTCCTTTTCCAAATCAGCACGGTTCTCATCATATATTTTCTTCGCGCTATAAATCAATTTGGCAAATTCTTTCGCTCCAAACTGCCGCATTGCTTTTGCAAAAGGATTATCAAAGATATAAGGTCCAAAACCATTCTGTATCAATTGTACAAAACCACCTTCATTTATTTCTTCACGCAAGAAATGATACCCCAACAATGAATGCTGGTAACCATTGAGCAAAGGCATTGTTTCCGCATTGACAACACCTCCTGTCACCTCCAGGTATTTATCTATAAACACCTTCAAGAAACCATCCATGCCCTCTTCCGCACCTCGGCGCAAAGCTTCGTCCGTAATTGCTATTTTATTTGCTTCCATTCCTATCATTATAATATAGGTACAAAGATAGAAATTTCATCGGAAAGAAAAAACATTTTGGCAACTCTAGTTTGCAAAATGCTGTCCTGCAATAAATTTATTTTATTTAAAGATAAAAAGTGACGGGCAACAAGTTGCAGAAAAGAATAAAACGACTAACTTTGTAGGCGAAAAGAATAACCAATCTTTTCACGTGGTTACGAATATTTATTTTATTACCAAAAAACGTAAAGAATATGACTTATTCACACGAAGTAGAACACATGTGTGTTGTGAAGAAAGGTCCCAATCACGGACCGGCTCCTATTCCTGAAGAAGGAAAGTGGGTAAAATCAAAAGAAATTAAAGACATCTCTGGTTTGACACACGGTATTGGCTGGTGTGCTCCTCAGCAGGGTGCTTGTAAACTAACCCTTAACGTAAAAGAAGGTATCATCCAGGAAGCATTGGTAGAAACTATCGGTTGCTCAGGTATGACTCACTCGGCTGCCATGGCTGCTGAAATCCTTCCGGGCAAGACTGTATTGGAAGCATTGAACACCGACTTGGTTTGTGACGCTATCAACACAGCAATGCGCGAACTATTCCTTCAAATCGTTTACGGACGTACTCAGTCAGCTTTCTCAGAAGGCGGTCTGATTATCGGTGCCGGTCTGGAAGACTTGGGTAAAGGTCTTCGCAGCCAGGTAGGTACTCTGTATGGTACTTTGGCTAAAGGTCCCCGTTACCTTGAAATGGCTGAAGGTTACATCAAGAACGTATTCCTGGATAAGAACGACGAAATCTGCGGTTACGAATTCGTTCACATGGGTAAGTTCATGGACGAAATCAAGAAGGGTACTGATGCTAACGAAGCGTTGAAGAAAGTTACAGGTACTTACGGACGTGTAACTGAAGAACAGGGAGCTGTTAAGAAAATTGATCCACGTCACGAATAATTATAAGGAGGAAAGAATATGATTAGAGAAGTAAAATTCGAAAGCCAAGACCGTCGTATCAAACAGATCATTGCTGCTTTGAACGAAAACGGCATCAAAGACATCGAAGAAGCTAACGCAATCTGCGAAGCTGCCGGACTTGATCCTTATAAAACTTGTGAAGAAACTCAGCCTATCTGTTTCGAAAATGCCAAGTGGGCTTACGTAGTAGGTTCTGCCATTGCATTGAAGAAAGGTTGCAAAAACGCTGCCGAAGCTGCCGAAGCTATCGGTATCGGTCTGCAGGCATTCTGTATTCCGGGTTCTGTAGCCGACGACCGTAAAGTAGGTATCGGTCACGGTAACCTGGCTGCTATGTTGCTGCGCGAAGAAACTAAATGTTTTGCATTCCTGGCAGGTCACGAATCATTCGCTGCTGCCGAAGGTGCTATCAAAATCGCTGCAAAAGCAGACAAAGTACGTAAAGAACCTCTGCGTTGTATCTTGAACGGTCTGGGTAAAGACGCTGCACAGATCATCTCTCGTATCAACGGCTTTACTTATGTTCAGACTGAATTCGACTACTACACTGGCGAACTGAAAGTGGTTCGTGAAGTAGCTTACTCTGATGGTCCTCGTGCAAAAGTAAAATGCTACGGAGCAGACGACGTTCGTGAAGGTGTTAAGATTATGTGGCACGAAGGTGTAGACGTATCTATCACAGGTAACTCTACTAACCCGACTCGTTTCCAGCACCCAGTTGCAGGTACTTACAAGAAAGAACGCGTTCTTGCTGGTAAGCCATATTTCTCAGTAGCTTCAGGTGGTGGTACAGGCCGTACACTGCACCCGGATAACATGGCTGCTGGTCCTGCTTCTTACGGTATGACAGATACTATGGGTCGTATGCACTCAGATGCTCAGTTCGCTGGTTCTTCATCAGTTCCTGCTCACGTAGAAATGATGGGATTCCTGGGTATCGGTAACAACCCGATGGTAGGTTGTACAGTAGCTTGTGCAGTTGACGTTGCTACTGCTTTGAGCAAGTAATCTATACTTAATCAAGATAATAAATCCCTGTAACTCCATGAGTTATGGGGATTTTTATTTTGTCTATTCTTCATGGATAGAAGATAATTCCCTATTACTTTTTACTTGCTTTGCTTCTTATAAATAGTTGTAGGTAGATACTGAATTAAGGCTGAATATCACTTTATTTGAGCTTGTTTTTCTAAGGTTAAGAAGCGGCTGATTATCCTTGAAAATGGGCTAAAAAGAAGATATTTTGCGACTAATTTGTGTGCAATCTGTGTGCAATTTCATATTTTATCAAAACTGCACACAAAAATCACTTCATCTACCTAATACACAGAAAGATATATCATATTTAAAAGGACTTCCCAATGTCTAATTTAAAATGATTAAACTATGGTAAGAAGTTCATTTGCCATTCTCTTTTTCATAAGAGAGAGCAGAGTTAGAAAAGATGGTACGGCATCAATAGAAATTGTACTCACAGTAAATGGTGAAAGATGTGCATTTTCTACAAGTAAAAGAGTAAAATCCTGCAATTGGGATAAAACCAAGCAACAAGTAAAAGAAAAAGACGAAGAAGCTCAAAGCCTCAACAATTATCTAAAAGCAATCAAAGCCAAACTCTATCAGAAGGAAGCAGAATTATTAGACAGAGGTTTTATTATCACAGCAGAACTATTACGTGACGTATACTTCGACAAGGTAGAATCACTCAAAGAAAAAACGCTATTTGAAGTCTTTGAAGAACATAACAGAGAACAGGAAAAGCTGGTTGGGAATGGAGTTTCTAAAGCTACTTATTGGATTTCTGTCTATACAGTAAGGCTACTTTGTTCAGCAGAAAAACCTGCAGAATTGAGAATCAACGAAGCTAAATCATCTGCCATACAAAATAATTCTATAACTTTGCTCTCAGTGATCATAGCGATTATTATTTGTGTCTTTTTGTAATTCAGCACTATAAAGACAAAGCAATTTTCGCTAATCATTCAATTTACAAGTACTTATAATTCGTCGAACTCACGTTAACTATGAAACTTTATTGCATTATTTTAATATTTCTATGTTTCTCTTGCTCTGAAACAATTGTCAATAGAAATGAACTTAAAGAACAATTAATACCTACTTATGAACTAATAGAGGATGGAGAAAAAACATTTATATTAGATAGTGAAAGCCAACCAAGGAACAGATGCTGTCTCTTATACACATCTCCGAGCCCACGAGACTACGCTGCATCTC